>Ga0308159_1000133_pt1 | contig 263248 bp, 255 predicted proteins | sample PhyCR1_FD_201040 | JGI IMG/M metagenome (GOLD analysis project Ga0308159, IMG submission 201040) | Phyllosphere microbial communities from UC Gill Tract Community Farm, Albany, California, United States - DLSLC.R1 | ecosystem: Host-associated > Plants > Phyllosphere > Unclassified | place...
GAAGCCGAACGACGGATCGCTAACAATTCGTTGAATTTTCTGATCACAGATATGAGCATGTGCCCAGGCATGCTCCGGCCGGTCATCGAGAGGCCGGAATCTGGCCAGCCGGGCAAGTAGAGCGCTAGTCCGCCCGCATCCTGCCTGCGCACCGTCCATCGAGAGACTCGCCAAGGTTTTTCCGGCACGTATTTGAACCTTGCCCTTTACCAACATCCAGCCAAGCGGCTTTCTCTCTTCGCCGTTCAACGGACTTTCTCCCATCCTATCGTCTGAGATCGATTGACCAAACGGTCGGGAAATGTCGGAGCCTGAAAATAATAGCCTTGAAAATATTTCGCACCGGCTGCCTTCGCAGCGTGCAGGTCATCAGCACTTTCTATCCCCTCCACCACAACGATCGGCGCGAACTCGCCGACGAGGCTTACCAAATTCCGGAGCTTAAGCTGCCCCTCGTTGGAAAGCCGGTTGCGCACATGTGACCCATCAATTTTAACGATGTCAGCGTTGGCTTCGCAGGCAAAATTGGGGCAACAGTGGCCCACGCCGAAATCATCGATAGCGACACGTGCGCCGACCCCCTGGACGGCCGAAATAAAGGCCATGGCATCGGTTACGCTTGGCAGTATTGCAGTTTCAGTGATTTCAATCACAAGCCGTTTGGCAATATCGGGTCGTCGGCGCAACTGTGCAAAAGCGGATGTCCACCAAATGTCATCCACAGCAGAGAGCGCCGAAACATTGCAGCCCATAACGACGTCGTGCCGATACTCGAGCTGACGGAAGATCTCCCGAACGACGTGCCAGTCAAAGACCCGCATCAATCCGAGGCGTTCCAGGGCGGCGATATAGGTTCCGGGAAGAACGACGGCACCGTCTGGATCCAACAGTCGGGCAAGGCACTCGTGGTAAAGCGGTCGGTCGTAGCGTTCTCCACCCACAACGGCCTGCTCGGCAAAACGCATCTCACCGACATTCAACGCATCATAGGCGAGCGCTGCGGCACACATATCCATCCGGTATTGTCCAGGGTCGAGTTCGACAAGCGGAGCGATCTTCTCGGTCTCTCCAAAATGAGCGCTCAAACTCGGTACGATCTGTTGAGTCTTGATCGTAACCGGGCGTCGCGCGGCTGCGACAAGCGCTGCCTCCACAAGTTCTGCCCGGGGATATGCTATCGCGTCGCTGGCACGAGAAGAAATTTTTACACCCGAAGGGCTCTCGGATACCTCCCAGTCCTCCGTTTTAAAAATGTTGGAGAGGCGTCTCCAGATTTCGTGCTGTACCCGCGCGGCTACGCCATCAGAATATGCGGCCGCGACGTGAGAGAGATTATCGATGACCACATCAAAGGATCGTGGAAGTCGTCTCATGCGACCTGCCTCCGAGCGAAAATCTGACCACGGAAAAGAAGATCACGAATTTCACCGCTCCTCTGCATGCAGACAGATCGGATCAACGATAGTTCATTCAGCATGGGCTCTCGCATGGGAAACTCCTCTTTGGTGTTGCTGGCGGTCTTAAGGGTAAGACGGTGGCATCCGCGTCGCTTTCGGCCAGTCAGAGGGTCGGAGCCGAAATTGCCCATTACAGGTGTTAAGAGGCGTATGGGCATTCACGCGCTGAAGACGTCTCGTAGGCTCCGCCCCTGAGATCGTCGCGGCGTACACCGATCATGTTCAGAAGGCGCAGTGGCGCATATCGTACCGGCTCGTGCTTCGGCCGGAGCAATGGCGGCAAAACTTTCCAGCGCCTTTATGAATAGCGGAAGAAGGCACTTCCCTGGAGGTGATCAAGCTGTTGGCTCACCCTTGAGCATCTTCGCTCGATCGGCACGCGAACCGGTGGAATGGCCGAGATCACCTGCGTGCCTATCGACCTCCTTAACCTCGCGCTGTCCTTAACGGTTTGGTTAAGAGACGGAGCGCCATAACGTTATACAGGCCAACCATCTGAGTACGTTTTCCGAGAATAACCAACCCAAATCAGCTTGAAGGGGATTTGAGCGAGAGTGTAAATGAGCAGGTATACTAGGCAGAAATAGATATCGAATGGAGACCCGCCCAGGAATAGGCGGAAGGTCATCAGCAGAACTATAAATCCGTAAAAGGTTGCAAACACCTTTCGGTATAGTCCGCACAATCCGGTCATCAATATGAAAAGTGCAAGCAGTGCCTGAATGTAACCGCCGAATGCGATAGAGAGGTAACCGACCAAAGACAGGAAAATACCCCCTTGGTCCCACCGTAGATACCGGTTGGTGATGTCGAGGCTCAGATCCTGTGGCTTGTCGGGCCAGAGAGCGCGAGGGACAAAAGTCGTGATGGCCACAAGAATATTCGCAGGACGAGCCGGTTCGTTAGGCTGGACGAATTGTGCCAGGCGATAGCCATCAAGCGTATCGATACCTCCCCCATATACGGCGGTAAAAGGGTTTTCGATCGACTCCGCAAACGCGGTATAAAGATCAGCCCCCCTTCCTGAAACAACGTCGCCCCGGAAGTTCGACATGGCCCCGCCTACAACCGCAAGCACAAGCCCGTACACGGCGTATCGCATCAGCATCGCCGCAGTGACTTCTCCGCGCGCAATCTTGCCCGCGAAAAACGCCAGGGCCACGGAGAGAACCGGACTTCTGACCGCCCCCGTGACCAGCAGGATCATCCCGCAAGCACTGACCAGATAATAAATCCTCTGATTGAAGAAGTTATGGAAGGCAAACACGCACAACCCCACCGCCAGGCAGGTCTTGAGAATGGTCACCACTCCCTGCCCTCCATCCGCACGGCTGGACAGGTCGGAATGAAACGCCAGTGTTGAAATGGAACCGACTACGATCAACGCAAGGGCGGCGTTGCGCATAACAAAATTGAATTCGCCAGACGCTCTGGAAATGGAGCGTTGAGAAATAAGGGGGTTACGCTGTGGCACGAGAAACCCCGCCATAACCTCACCCAGCAAAATCACACATAATTCGATCGCCCATTTGCCTGCCAGTCCACCCAGCTCATAGGCCTGGGCAGGCGGCAAAATATGGGGCCCCAGAAGCTTCGTGCTGCTGAGACCTGCTACTTGCATCAAGGCCGAGCCATACAAGCAAAATATATATAAAATACATGCCAGCGCAGACAGCAAGCCTTTCCATGGCGTGTTCCGCAAGGCCAGCCAGTAGAAGCGCAACAGGATAAAAAAGCAGATCCCGATGAATAGAATTTGGTTCAACGTATCCAAATTTCACCTTTATGAGCAGCTGTGGAAGATGCATTCCACGGCAATCATGTGCCAATCGTTCACTTCTGGACGATGACTGCGCTGCTGTTAGCCACAACAAGTGCTTGCCCCCTACCCGGGGGAGCCAGCGTGATCACGTTGTCCGTGATTGTGCCGTCTGTTGCCGATCCGACGATGATGCCATCACGATTGTCCCGGACGGAATTGAATGCGATTTGAAAATGACTGACCCGCTTCGTGTCTATATCGCTTGGATCACCAACCAGTATGCCCACTCCCGGATGGTCGAGCACATTGTTTTTGACGATCGACAGGCCTTTAATTGTCGTCACGACGATGCCGTCGCGCACAGATCCGATGAGCGTGTTGCCGCGAATGGCCACGTTTGCCGATCCACCGGCAACATAAATCGAGTTGCCAACGGGTGATGCCTCTCTACGAAACTGTCCTTCGCCAAAGAAGCGGCCTGCCGCCTTAACGGTGTTGCCACTGACAGTCACGTCTATCGATCGACCCAGCCGATAATAGCTATCGGAAAACACCACAATTCCGCCCGCGAACGTGTCACTCACGGTGTTTTCCTCGATGACCATGCCGTCAACTCCGCTGGACGCAATGCCCTTGGCGTAGCCTTTCGCCACAGTGTTACGGCGAAAGATCACGTTTCGCGTGCCGTTGGGAACACGGAAGTCCGTGACAATCACCAGCAAATCGTCACCCGTCAGGGCAATGTCATTGTCTTCGGCAAGAACATTGGCCACGCAACCGTCAAAACCCAATCCGTTGCCCAAAACCTGGCGTATGCGGCAGCCGCGAACCGTAACGTTACTGGCATGGGAGACTTGGATTCCGCCGCCCCGCGCATTGGTGACCTGAACGCGTTCGACCCGGACCAGCTCTGCATTCCACAAATGCGGGTCACGCGCGCCGCCAAGGCGCAAACCGTAGGCGTTGGGCTTGCGGCTCTCGACGACGCCGGGTCGGCGCACATCAATCGCATCGGTATAATCAAGCGATAGATCGTGGATCCAAAGCTTCCTGGCGTGCAACCAGATTGCCGGCTGAGGAGTGCCGACTGGCAATGTCGATACAAGGACCGCCCCATCGCCGCTGAACTCGATGTCGTCAAACTGCTCTTCCAGGGTGCTGAAGATATATCGGCCTTTGGGGAAATGGACAGTCGCAGATGTTCTGGATGCCGCCGCCTGCGCCATTGCGGTCCGGATCGCATCGGTATCATCATTGCGTCCATCACCCTTTGCGCCGAAATCGCTAACGTCATAGATTTCTCTTTCGATGGCGGCGTGAACATCGCTGACCGGCCACGCGGCACAGCCTGTGGCGAACAGTAGTGAGGCTTTCAGCAGACGTCTTCGGCGCATAGTTCCTCCTTCAGTCCGTACCTGGAGCCGCGAGCATTTCACCCGGCGTTGCATGTTTCCGCAACGATGCGACGGATGGCCTCGTGAAACCGATGAGGGCTGAATTTCTCCGCATGACGCTTGATGGCGTCGGTATCCCATGTGTCCGGGAAAGCACGCACAGCACTACGGATCGCCTCTGGTGTCGCGTCGTCGATGAAAAGACCGCTCGTGCCTTCATCCGTCGAATCGAGAAATCCACCTGCCCGTAAGAGCAGAACCGGCGTGCCGAACGCGTTCGCTTCAATTGGCGTCAATCCAAAGTCTTCTCGTGACACCGAGATCAATGCCCGCGCATTGGCATAGAGCCAACGCAACTTCGCCTCGCTGACGTAACCGGTCGACACAACATTGGCAGGCGCATCCAGAATCTTGCCGCCACCGGCAACGGCAAGCACATGCTCGGGCATACCCCTGAACGCCTCCACCAACGGCTGCGCTCCCTTGTATCCACGTGACCGTCCCACCATGAGGAAGAAGGTTTTACCCGCGAGCGTCGGAACTGGCTCTGCCGGCAAGGTTGGATCAACCGAAACCGGCGGGAAAACCACGCGGGCTTCGCGGCCGTAAACTTGCCGAATGCGCTCTGCAACCGAGGTGGAATTCGCGATATAGACATCCGCGGAGGCCGCCGCCTTGCGATCCCATTTCAACAGACCCGCTCGCAAGAGGCCCAACGCCACCCGCACTGGCCATGGGCGATCCAGCAGATAATCATCCGCCTGATAAAGCCATCGTGCCGGGTTGTGACAATAGACGATCTTTCGGGTTGCCCCCGCAGTCCGCAGCGCGTGCGCCCAACCAGATGAACTGCACACCACGGCATCCGCGCGCACGGGCCTGATAAAATTCCATGTAGAAGCCAGCAATGGCAGCGCCAGACGAGAATCTCGGCGGAACAACTTCACTCTGCTCAACGCAGTCGATCGTATCGAAATCCGGTTCATTTCCGGGAATGCATCTTCCGGGGAGTAAATCGCGGTTATCAAATAACGCGGGTTGAGCGCCCGCGCGAGTTCCACGGTGACCCGTTCCGCTCCGCCACGCTGGGTGAGATAGTCATGGGCCAATACTACGTCGAGATGTCGCACGATTTTAACCTTCATCAATGGGGGTGGCTCGGGGAAAATTGGGCAGGTGGGAAAATCATGGCGGCACGTGCGCATGGCCGCGCCCGCTCGCGCCATTGGTGTGACCAGCGTGAGATCAAGGTTCAAAGATCGACGGGTGTCGTGATGTTATGGTGTTTGGGCAGCCGTCAGCGACGTGTCGCAGCAGGTGCGCGGACGGTGATAAGGAGTGGGAGGAGCAACCTGTCTATGCGCGCGAGACGGATGTCAGCGGCGTGAAATGGTCTCTTCAAAAAGCTGAAGGTATCGGGTGGTCGCGTGCTCAAGAGAATAACGCTTGGGCAAAAGAGTTGTGTTGCGAGGTGGCGCACTATCCAAGGTGGCTTGGAGCGCATCAGCCACGGCGTCTGGTTCTGTTGGTGGCGCATATCTGGCCACGAGTTCCGGAAGCCTCAGGTGGCTGGACAGAACGGCGGGCAACCCGGACGCCGCCGCCTCAAGCGGTGCAATCGCCAGACCTTCCTGTCTCAGCGACGTGAACAGGAAAACGTCTGCGGCGCTTAAAACCATTGGAACATCGGCACGAGAGACCGGCCCAAGGAAATGCACCTTGTCGGCAATATTCAAGTCTTTTGCCAAGGCTCGGAGCATAGGTTCCGCATCGCCCTCCCCCGCGATCAGATAGGCAACATCCGGGCGTTTCGACACAAGGCGCGCAAAGCCAACCAGTGACTCACGAACCCCCTTTTGCAAGATCACGCGGCTTAGGGAAACAACGATCGCCGTGGACGGACCTATGCCCAATCTCTGCCGAAGGCGGCTGCGAGCTGCCGGGTCAAATCTCAACTCCCCTTCGTTCACACCATTCTCAATCATGGTGACGGGCGTGTGGTGCACAAGCTTCGACATGGGTTTGCGCCGGAGTGCCTCATCGACGGCGGGACCGATGGAGACGATCCCGGAATAGTGTCCAAGCCGCCAGTCTCGCACCAGATAGGGAATGTTCCGGGCTGCCCCCGCCCAGGAAATGGGCGACCGGACGGCCAGCTTCGAGACAATTTCCCCCCAAGGCGTGCCATGCGACTGCAAGATGACCGGCGTCCGACATTTTCCTCTTATTTTGGCATCCAGAACGCCATGCGCGCCTCCCCCAACGCCCATCACCAGATCGACGTTGTCGGCATATTGGTCCAGAAAGACAGAACGTGACTTGCTCCACCAGGCTTTTGAATAGCGCCCTGCTGCGCAATCCAGTGCATGGACGGTAATACCATCAACAGATGCGCCCGGAAGAAAGCCCGTTATGCCGGTGGTCAGAAATTCAACCTGATGCCCGCGTAGAACGATGGCCTTGGCAAGAGCCCAGGACAGTATTTCCATGCCGCCAAGTCGATGAAATGGTGTCGATCTCGACACAAATAAAAGTTTCATCGGGATTACAGCTTTTTGGATTTAGCGCGCGACAGCCGCATATAAACAACGCGAAGACGATCAACCCATTTGTCGCCAATACAGCCACGCAACCACCGCGCCAAAAGACGCACATTGGTGATCCGTTGCTTCAGGGCCTGAGGAGAAAAGCCGTTTGGCAGACATAGCCTCGGCCCTTCAATGGATAGAACAGGTTTGCCGCTCATTCTCGCAATTTCATTGGCTTGATGCAGTTCGCTCTCGACGAACAGCCTTGCCGAACTCGTCCGATAATAGGCCGCCTTGTGCGATCCATGCACGCCCGCCTGGCGTCGCTCTGCGGCGCTTGGAAGATCGAGCATGATCAATTGCTCGTACACAACGCCGTGGCGCCGCAACCATTCCTCCGTTTCCGGACGGTATTTCTCCAAACGGCTGGTCACGAGCGCCTTGATCGGATGGCTCGGCAGGTAAAGCGGGCGGGCTTGCTGTAGAAAATCGAGGTAAGCCGGTCCGTCATCATTTTCTGCGTAACTGGGATCGTGGCAAAGAACGCCATCAATATCGAGGCATGCGTCTTTCAAAATTCCCGGATGATGCAACACATTCCACTCAAAAATCCGCGGCTTATCAATGATTTCCATCACCACATCGACACGGCCCCGAATAGACGATGTTCCGTAAACCACACAGGTGGTGATGGGCGGCAAGTCGACGCTTGCGGTGTCCAGCTTTTCAACCGCCTTGGCCAACGCTTCTCCAGTGCGGCTACTATCGTCGACAATGAGAGCACGACGATAGTGCTTCGACGCATTTCCCCGCCGCCGTGTCGTCCCTGTTTCAAACACGCGGCCCGCACAAAATCCATCGAGATCGACGAGAGGCAGGTTCAGCGAAAGCGCAATGAAACTCGCTGCCAGAATGCCACTGCGAGGAATACCGACAATTAAATCAACATCATTCGGGATCTTCCATAAATTCCCGACAATATCCTTCTGTAAATCGTTATAGGTCTTCAGTTGCACGCAATTGCCCCTCAGCTAAGCACACACGATCAACGATGCGCAGTACAAAATTCGATCTAAAGAGATCTATAGAGTTCGATGCATTTCCCCGCGACGGCATCCCATGTGAAGGCGGAACTGGTCACAGATGGAAAACGACTGCCCGCTGCCTTTGAAAGGGCCTGATGCCATTTAGGAACATCGCCCGGCTGAACAGTGATTTGGCCTGCCATTTTGAGAAGTTCCCCAAGCCCACCGACATCCGAGCCGATGACAGGCGTCCCGGCCGCCAGCGCCTCTAGCGCGACAAGACCCAAAAGTTCAGGGCGGGAAAAATCACGGCGCTGATAATGCTCGACGGAGGGGACGAGAAGAAACCCTATGGACTTATGGAGACTGGCGACAACTTCATCAGTCGCGTCCGAAACGAAGGTGACATCCTTGTTGCGCGCCAGTTGTTTCAGAGAAGCGAAATAGGCTTGGTCTCTAGGTTGCCCCGCCAAAACCAAACGACGTCCTACGGGTAGAGCCTCAACCGCGATATGGGCGCCCTTGTGAGGCACCAAGCGGCCAATGAAGCCAAAGTCATAGCACTGCTCAAGTGGATCTGCGTCTGGCAAATGATCGCCACCTCCCATAATGATCACATTCTGTTTGATAATACCCGTTGGATCCAGGTCCTGCCTGCTCCAGGCGCTCACATAGCCTGCGGCATCGATGAGACGCAGCCGCAAGCGTCCCAGAGCCCGGCCAGGGGCGAGCGCGCCTCCGCCATGGTCGGTCAAGACCAGTGGTTTGCGCAGCAACTTGGCCATCAGCGCTGCATAGTCAAAACCAGGCGTGTTGAGCTGGTGAACATGGACAATGTCACATCGATACGCCAAGTCGAAAAAACGGCGTAGAGAAATGGCATGCGCCGGCTCATCGAGATCGCCAAGTTCTGCAAATTCGCGCAAGGACCGCACAACAACGACATCGACAGTCAACCCCCGGTTTCGCGCGGCACGGGCCAGTTCCGTTACATAGCGTTCACCGCCGCCTTTTTTCGCGCCGCCGAAGACCTCAAGCGTGACGAAGAGGATACGCATTATTCAACCTTTTCGCGTGGTACGACGCGCACCGCGGGGGCGCCGGCATAGGTGCCAGGCTGTGTAATCGAACGGGTCACAACCGAGTTCGCCCCAATCCTGACATCGTTGCAAATGGACATGCTGCTGCGCAGGGGGGCGATGATCACCGCACCCGTGCCGATCTCTACTCTGTCGCCGATGGTCAATCGCGATTTGGTCCCGGGAGAATCGTTGACTGACAGCGTAACGCAATGCCACAGCCTCACATCGCGACCCAGGGATACGTTGGGATGAACAACGATATTCATCGCAAAATGACCAAGAGATGGAAGCCCCGCAAGTACCGCTTCCGGCGGGAGAGCGGCACGAAAAACAAGGAAAAGATAGGCTTTAATCAGCCGTGCCCTTCGGCGTTTACCTTCGCGATGGTACCGGGTGGACAGGAGCCAGAGACGAGCCGGTTCTGTGAGAAGCATATTAGTTTGCGTCTTCCGCATTTGGGTTTGAAACATTCCGGCTTTGTCCGCGCGGACTTAGCCGAGTAACCAGAACAAGCGCCGTGGCGAGTGCAGCGGCCTGCGACCAGACGCTGATCCATGCAGCTGTCGCGGCGTCCATTCGCTGCCAGGCAGCCCAAAACAGAATGATCGTCGTGAACGCGGCGGCGGCCTGCCCCAAAGAATTGTAGCCGGGCCTGCCCAGGCCACCGAGATACGCGGCGACGACATTGGCCCAGTAACCGATAAAGGTACCCAGCAGCAGAATCCGGATTAATGCCACAGCAGGCGCAAAATCCCCACCGAACACGATAGGAACGGCATAGGGGAGGATTACGAGGATTACGATGGTCAAGGCCACCTGCGCAAATCCGCCGAGCAGTATCGAGCGAAGCACTGATTGTCTGTGGATGCCGCCAGCCACTTCGGCCAGTACGTTGCGCGTAAGCACTGCCGTAATAATTCCAGGCACTTCTGCAACCGTGACGGCAACAGAATAGTATCCCAGATCATTGGTCGCGACAATTGCAGGCATGATCGCCTGGTCGAGGCGGGCTGACACTGTAGCCGCAATCGTCCCGAAGGCGGACAGTATCGCGTATGAGAAAAAAGGCGCGCTTGTAAATTCCGGGATTATGTTGCCGCTTTGGCGTCTCAATGTGTTTGCGGCATTCGCATTCCCCGGAAGCCGAAGCACCGCCGATGCGCTGAGTCCGGCAATCATATAGATGGCGGCAAATGCGATCACGGATTTCACGCCGATTATCCAGAGCAGGACGATGGCGCCCACGCGCAAACCTGACCCCAGCATCCGCTCGAGATCAAGCGCACCATATCGCCGCAACCCCTGAATGTGCCCACGTCGTATGGCGATAAAGGCACTCGGCAAGAACGCCGCCCAAATCAGCAGCAAGAAAGTACGGCTTATATCGAGTTGCTCGGCAATTCTCGCAGAGTACCAGAACAACGCCAAACCCACGAGAAAAGTCATGATCAGTGCTATGATCACCGCCAGCCGAATGACCTTGCCCGGCGGAGACTGCCGGCCGATGAAATAAGTAACGGCAGAAGGTACACCGAGCGCTGCCACGGCAGCGGCCAGGGTCATGGGCTGAAGAATACCCGCTAACTGCCCTCGCCCGGTGGCGCCCAGGGCGTGCGCCAGGATCGGGGCCGTGATTATCCCGGCTGCCGGCATCGCCGCATAAGCAATGAGACTGCGCATAAGCGGTAGCGCGTCGCGAACATAGCGCATCGGCATCCTAAAGCGCAGCTTCCACGGGCTGTTGTTGGCCGGAATCGAGTAATGTCCGGATCTGTTCAAGGCGCGCATCCCAACTGTTTTTGCTGAAATCACCCGGCGGGGAAGCGTATTCGCCTGCGCAGGCGCGAGCAACGACCTCGGCAAAATCTTGTGGTGAGGCGATCGTGACCCCGGGGATCGCACGGCCCGATATACTTGGTAATGCCGTTGCGACAACCGGCAAACCAGCAGCCAGATACTCGTAGACCTTCATTGGAAACACGCCCGTTGTGTATTGGTTGAGGTGATAGGGGATGATCCCGACCCAGCTCTTGCCAATTTCTGCCGCCATTTCCTGCTGATTCAGCGTGCCAAGATAGGTAACATGTGGCGAGGCCAGCAGCCGGCCAAGCGCAGGGTCGCGTTTCGTGCCATCAATGCTGAACGGTCCTGCCAGCGCAAGCCGTACCCCCTTGGCGATGATGGCCTCAAATATTGCGAAGTCGATTTTGCTGGGTGTGAGGTTGCCGACGAAAATAGCGCGCCGCTCACGATCCGATGCCGGTGCGCGCAGCCCCTGAAACAGATCGATGTCGGCAACATTTTCCCACACCATCGGGTTTGCATGGAGGGCCCGCAGATGGTTTGCGACACCTGTACTTGATGCAACCAGCACGTCAGCCCGCGTAATCAGCCGACGCTCGGCTTGAAGCAACGCTTTGCGCGGGATACCGTCAATCGTGTGCAACAGGTCGACCGAATGATACACGACCATCTCCGCTCGTTCCTCCAGCCCATAGGTCAGGGGTGAGAAGCTCCAAAGCGCATAGCGCTCCGGCAAGCGCGGCTGGATACGGCGCTTGATCATCCACCGATTGAACGCTCGCACCGGCGCGCAGGCGTGAAATGGGATAACCATGGGCAGATGTCTATGTAAAGCCTCGACGCCTTCACGGCGCTTGCCAGATGCGTTGATGTTTGGAGGATTGTGTCTTTTCAAAAGGATTGTCGAAATCCGCGCCAAGATCCGGCGCAGATCCTTGATGCTCAATCTCGGTGCCCGCAGACCAAGGGATTCAATATAATGGACCTCACGCTCGGCCACGAGGCGCGCCGCTATATGCTGTTTATTGGTCCAGATCGGCGCATCAATATCAGCCGTAGAGAGGATCACCACCGGCAGCGGGGGTGCCTTTAAGTTCCCATTCTTCATGGTGAGAACGCCTTCCAAAAGGTTTTGTTGAATGAAGGGGCAGAGCCGATCAGAGTCCGGGCAAGAGGCCACCGTTCGGAACGGTGAGGTCTGCGATCAACCCATGATGGTTGGAACCAAAACTCGACGGGATGCGGGACAATTTTTGCGCCATCACTGGCATACGAATGAAAATATGGTCGATGGGAACGCCCAGAATTCCTGCGCCGATCGGCCACGTCGCTGGCTCCAAGCCAGCCGTCGTCAATCCAGTGCGCTTCAAAAGGCCTTGCATGTCGGGGGCTATGGTTGCCGCGTTGAAATCACCCGCGAGCACCAAAGGACCGTCGATCTTACTGAGGGCTTCACCAAGTCCCGCCAGCTCATTTGTATGGTATTTGTCAAAATAAGGTTTGCTCAGATGCGCTGCGGCCAGAGACAGCGTGACGCTGCCCAGATGAATTCGGGCCGTTGCAAATCGATCCTTGCGCAAATCACTGAGATTGCCGACATAAACCATCTCCAGCGGATACTTTGACAACAACAGCAGATCGCATGTGCTCGTATGGTCTCCGCAGCCGATGCGATACGGGAAGGTTTTTGACAGGCGATCGAGATGTAAGCCAACCGGGGCAGCTTCCATGACATAGGCGATGTCTGCGCCCGATTGCAGGATGTAGTCGGCGATCGCACCACCGTTTTCAAGATTTTCGCCCAGGACGTTAAAGGACAGCACACGCAGACTTTGCGTGCTGGTGGTCCCGGCCGAAAATGTTGGCGGCAGCGAATTCCAAATCATCAGAACAGCATGGCAAACAACCAACATGGTTGCGCACAACATAGCCATCGAGACTGCACCGGGTCGCAGAGCCAGACAAAACAGCGCCAACAGCATCATTGCGACACCGGCATGCAGCTGGAGGGAGAAAACGACAGCCGGCGCCCACAGGTCAGTGGTATATCGCAGGGCGAAGAAAGCCAGCGCCAGACCCAGCAGGGTCGCGCAAATGTGAAAGAGTATGTTTCTCATGAGGTTTTGCGTCCAGTATCGGGCTGCTTCTCAGCTCCCCGATCAGGTCCTGCCGAATTCATCGACAAGACGGACAATGTCATCCTCGCCCAGATAAGACCCAGTCTGGATCTCGATCATTTCCAGCAGAATTTTACCAGGATTGCCAAGCCGGTGCACGGCTCCCTGCGGGATGTAGACGGACTGGTTTTCGTGCAAGATGGTGACCTGATCGCCGATGGTGACCTCCGCGGTTCCCTTCACGCAGATCCAATGCTCCGCCCGATGATGGTGCTTTTGCAAGGACAACTTCTTGGCGGGATGAACGAACAATCGCTTCACTTGGAAGCGATCACCGTTAAGGATCGACGTATACCCACCCCAGGGACGCAGCGATGTTGGATGTGTTTCGGTCAGGCTTGCCGTTTTCCGGTCGGCGGCCAGTAACTTCACCAGATTGCCCACATCCTGCGCATTGTCCAGACGCCCGATCAAAACCGCATCCTCCGAGGCGATCACGGCCACGCCATCCATGCCCTGCACGGCCATATGGGCATTGCGGGAAATTACCAGCGAGTTTGTGGTATCACGTACAGTGACATTGCCGTGCACCACGTTACCGTCGCCGTCCACTTCTCCGATTTTCCAGACCGCATCCCAACTTCCCAGATCCGACCATTGGATGGCGGATGGGACAACGGCGGCATTGGCGGTCTTTTCCATCACCCCGTAGTCGATCGAAATCGAAGGTGCTTGCGCAAATGCATCCCGATCAAGACGAATAAAATCAGCGTCCAGCGTTGCCTCCGCAACCGCGCGATCCACAGCCGTCACAACGTCAGGCGAATAAAGCTCCAATTCAGCGATAATTGCGGCTGCCGAAAACAGGAACATGCCTGAGTTCCAGTAGTAGTTGCCGGTATCGATCAGCGCCTGGGCGGTCTCGGCATTCGGTTTCTCCACAAACCGACCAACCGCATAGGCGCCGTTCTCCAGCTGACTGCCCAGTTCGATATAGCCATAGCCTGTTGCCGGCTCTAACGGCGTGATGCCGAAGGTCACCAGCTCTCCCTTCGCGGCCGCCCTCAAAGCGGCAGAGGTGGCGGCTTGGTAATTGTCATCCATCGTGATCGCGTGGTCCGACGGCAGCACAAATAGCATGGTGTCTTCACCAAACCTATCCGCGACAATACGCGCTGCCGCGGCCAAGGCGGGCGCGGTGTTTCGCGCCACAGGTTCCAGCACGATACCAGACAGCGCGATATCCCTGGCGCGCGCCTGCTCGGCAACCAGAAATCTGAAGTCTTCATTGGTCACCACCAAGGGTGCCTCATAGACAGTTTTGTCGGCCACGCGCGCGAGAGTGGACTGAAAAAGTGTCTCTTCGCCAGTCAATGCCAAAAACTGCTTGGCTGCCGTGGCACGTGACAACGGCCACAGCCGAGTGCCCTTGCCCCCTGCCATGATCACAGGGACAATTTTACTTGTCATATTCCATCCTTTTGATTGAAGCTCTGCGTGCCCGTAGGCGCTACGGAACAGCGTTTGTTTGAGACGAAGCGGGCGCAGGCGGTGCCTCGTCAGATAGGCGGTTGGGCATCGACTTCGTCTGACTTCGTTTCACTGAACAAAGCACACAGTAAATAACCAACGGGACATAGGCTGCCTGCAAGCCAATCAAGGAGAGCGCCGTTCTCAAGACCGTGATTTTGATCAAGCCGGAAGCAAGGCAGGGCATACCGCAGAGACCAGTCGCAATGCTAACATCGCAAAAAACGCGTGGGGGGCGTACTTGACGCTGTCGCGATCTCTTCGATTCATAACCTGACGTTTCTCAGCCTTATACCCGGGTGATGCCCGTCGGGCCTGTGATCGGGTAACAATACCGGCTTAGGGAGCCACCGTGTCGCCCAGCGATAAAGAAGCCGTGCGATGCTCTCAGCTCTCTGTGCCGCATCTGATTTTTCCTGGCACAGTTTGGCAAGTTTCATTCCGGGGTTCTAAAATAAACTGCCTGTCCTCTTCCAAAACCAGACAGGTGAGATTCCCGGTAATATAGGCGCCCGTATCGACATTGATCCGGTTCGACCTGAAAACCGGGCTAGTGACCGGCGTGTGCCCATGCACGATCATGAAATCATGCGGCAGGACACAGTCGAGAAAGGGTTGTCGGATCGACATAAGATCCACCGCTGATTGGTTTTCAAGCGCGATTCCTGGTCGGATGCCTGCGTGAACAAAGGCGTAGTCACCGATCGTTACGTAGAGGCGGAGTCTTTCGAGAAAGCTTTTATGTTCGGCGGGAATTTGCTTCACGGCCAGAGCCATCACGGTATGAACGATATCACGGTCGATATTGGCGGGAACAGTAATACCGTAGGCATGGAGTGTTTCGCGGCCTCCCGCAGCCAGCCACCGCAGTGCGATGTCCATATCGTTCAGCGCACGCAGCATGCTGTCATCATGATTGCCACGCAGCGTCACCACACGCCGTGTCATCTGCCGTTCGATCAACTGATCAATGACCTCGCGGGACCGCAAACCGCGGTCAACATAGTCACCCAGAAGCACCGTGACATTACGCTTGAAGGGGTGTGCGGCCTCATTGGCATCGATTTTGGCAAAGGCTTGCGCAAGCAGGTCCGCGCGACCATGGATATCGCCGATCACGTACACACGCACACCATCGGGAACTCTTGCAGCGGCGCGCGCGATTGTCACCTCTTCCCGCTCAGGCAGGAGCTTCAAGAAGAAATCAACCAACTTTCGCATCAGGATTGATCTGCCGCCGGCCTGCGCTGGACTGCTGTGTCCGCGAGCGGATCGAACGATGGTCTTTCTCCCAGTGAGATCGTCACGCAGCCAGCAAGAAGGGCTGCAAGAAGGAGCGCGTTTCCGGGGATTTGCAGGGAGAAATCTACGAGTGAATGCAAGGCGACAACGAGAAGGCTTGTCAGGCCAATGACCGGCGCGAAGCGGTAGCGGGACCGCTCGAGCAGGCCTGTCACAAGCGCCCATCCGAGCGCTGTCAGCGCGACCCCTAGAACGACCAAGAAAACGATGCCCAGCCCAAGCGCTCCCTCAAGGTAGGAGTTATGGGCAGCATCCCAGACTCCCTCGATACCGGAACATTGCGGTGAGCGATAGGCGGGGAACACATCCGGGAAACTGCCGAAACCGGAGCCAAGCGGCCAATTGTCTCGCACCGCCTGCGCCGTCGATGAAAATGCGCACAGCCGTGCCTGATCGACCGATTGAGCCCCCATGCGGTAGATCGCTTCTTGTGCAACAACCACTGCCGCTGTCGACATCAAACTGACGATGAGCGCCAACCGCCACCCTCGAGCAATTGATCTCGGAGCGGAACGGCGACGGCGCCTCTTCCCTCCATTGAAGAGCCACACGAGACAGATCAGCCCGATGAAGACCGACGCCGTTGCACCACGCGACTGGGTAGCCGCGAGCGCCAATACGTCCATGAGCAGACCAACTATCATGTAAAACGTCGCTTTTTCCACATTGGTCAGGCGACCGGGGTTCAAGACCTTGCTGGCAAGGGCCCTGAGGCTACTACTCTGCAAGTAGAAACCCAGCAAACCGGCATTGATAACGATACCGATGCCAAAATAGGTGCCAGCGGAATTCCTGTTGATGTAAAAGCCGGTAAGACTGCCGATATAGGCGGTTTTCGTCTCAAACCCGACCGTCATAGGGGCAAGCAGGAACTGGCAAAGACTGATCGCTGCCACCGCCGCTACGAGATACGACAATATCGACAGGAGCAGGAAGGCCTCACCTCTACAGTTGAAGAGATGAAGCGCCACGACAAAAGTCAGGAGCGGTGACCATACGATGATATCAGCTTTGGTCTGCTCCGGTGTCACGGACAGGGCCCCCTCGACCGGTCCGACAAGCGACCTGATATAACTCCAGGCGGGATGCTCCCACGGGTTGTCGAGGAGCCGTAACGATTGCCCATATTGGGTCAACGCGAGAACGACGAGGCAGACAAGCGCCACCCCCGCAATGAAGGACACACGCGGATATGGAAACGGACGCCAGCACATGATCGCCGCGCTCACCGCGACCACCATGGTGATAACGGCCAGCGGTTCGAAATCCACCGCACCGAATGTCAGCATCGGGAAGACAAGGACGAGAAAAAAGACGGCACGCATTCCCGTGAAAAACGGCTGCTGCCATGCCCCCGCTCTCCTCATCGCATTGGCCTGATACTCCGTCCCTGCCGGATGACTGTGTGGATCTTTGAGAATTCCGTAAACCCTATCTTGCACAGGCGACGACGAGTTCCGCCGGACGCTTCAGATCAAGCTCCGTCCCCGGTGGACCGTTCAAAGCTGGCGGTCGACAGTTTAAAGGCACAGGATAGGAAACCCCGAGCGCATCAATGATCTTCAAGATCCGCACCTGGCGATCGAGACGTTGCCGGTCAATCACGGTTCGCATCAACTGTCGCGATCGTTCTCCAGCCTCACTATAGAGCGAGGCGATCTCGCGAGGTTCGCCCAGCCTGATGACGCGCTCAATGTCAAGTCCGTGCTGTGGCGGCAGGGTGATCCTCCCTGTATCCACCAAAGTTCCCACCAGTCGCAAGCGAGGAATCATAATCCATTTTTCCGCTGGGGCGTAAAAATACGAAAGATCTAGCAAGCGAGTGAGGCTCGCCTTGTCACCGCCTTGCTGCACCATAATTTGGGCAAGAAGCATCCATGCGTTGCCATCGGTCGGCGTGCATTGAAGCCGATGTTTCACAGCCCGATTTGCAGCAACAAGAAGGCTCTGGATGTCCCGATCCCTGGCTTCGGACCAAATTGCCTGATCGAGCGCGCCCAGCCGGACTGCCAATACACCACGCGACACCTCGTCCAGACAGCTGCTCTCTGCGGCTTTCATCTCTTTCGAGTCTGCCACCTCTGTCAGAACCTTGGGGTCTATCCAACTGTTGGCATCGAATAGCCCTGCCCGCTGGGTAACCGACTGACGACTGAGTGCTGCGAGTTCAGCTGCGCGACCGAGACGGCGAACATCACTGGTCGGCAAGATATCCAGCAGCACGTTGCCGGCCGTCAGAAAGAGAAGGCTGCTGGCCCCGATCGTCAGGACAAAATAGAGAAAGCGTCTCACAAGCGCGTTTTCTTGCCACCCGCCCTCTCCTTACCGGTTCCGCTATCCGTGTAATAGTACGCATACTTTCCGTAATAGTATCCGCGCGATTCACCGTAATTGTATTTCTTCATCCGTGCGCTGATGACACTGTTGAAGATCAGGCCAACGGTTTTTTCGTAGATATCCCTGTTTTCTTCCAGCACTCGCCGAACGACACGGCGCGGCGTGGTGCCCCATTCGACCACGAAGACGAAGGCATTGAAGAAGCGGCTGATCCCGCGGACATCGATGACGGGTCCCAGTGGCGGTAGATCAACGATCACATAATCAAAATTGGCAGCGGCTTCCTCGAGCAATTTCTCCATCTCATTTGAGGCAAGGAGAACCTGACTGTCGAGAATCCGTTTCTTCGTGACGCTTGGCAAGAACAGGAGGCCGCTTTCCGGCTCCCGCAACAAAAGTTCCTCCAGTGGCCGTTCTCTCCGAAGTACCTCGATCAACCCGGCCGTAACATGGGGGGCCATGCGTCGCGTCATTCCGGGATTACGAAAGTCCGCATCGATAAGGAGAACACGAGCGCCCTGCAAAGCAATGAGACTTGCCAGGTTCTTCGCCGTTGTTGTCTTGCCTTCGCCGGGCATCACAGAGACGATGCCAATGACTTTCCGCCCCGCATTGATCTGAAGATCGACCTCGACCTTCGCTGACCGCAACGTTTCGGCAAAGCCTGACAGAGGCATTTCAAGCACGTGCCGCATAATAGGCTCACGTATAAGCACATGGCGGGCATCAGGGCTCTCTGACTGTTCGGGCTCATTTTTTTTGCTAGGCAGTTTCTCAAGCATGCCAATGAAATGAAGTCCGGTGCTCTCCCGCACCTGATCGGGCGTACGGAAGCCTTGATCATTATATTCCCGCCATGCCGCCAGACCACCGCCAAGCATAAGACCCACCAAGCACGACCAGACCATCACAAACGGTATATTGGGCCAACTTGGCTTGCTGGGCAGGGTGGCGCTGGTGATGGTTCGCGCCTCTGTCGTCGGAAACGATTGCTGCTGAAGTGCATCCTGATAGCGCTGCAAGAATGTCGTATACAGGTTTTGGTAGCTGTCCGATTCCCGGATCAATTGACGCAATTGCACCATGACCTCGTTGGACGACGTCTGCTCCCCCGCGAGGGTGTTCATTGAATCGTTCAGCGTTTTCTCGCGCGTCCGTGCGACCTCAAGGTCTGAAGTATAGGTCATCGCGATACGCTTTAACTCTACGAATATTAGCCGCTGGTACTCATCCATATCCTTATGAAGACTGACCACTTGGTAGTGCGTTGGGCCGAGTTTGCTGGTCAGCTCTTGCGCCGTCTTGGCTGCCTTGAGATATTTGGTGCGCAGATCATTGATAACAGCGCTGCCCAATTGATCCGTGACGGCGACGTCGGTTCTACCCGATTGAATAATATCCGTAATCTGCTTCAGGCGGGCTTCAGCATTAGCGGTTTGATCATGCGCAGCAGACAGTTGCGAGGTCAGTTCAGTAACCTGTTGGTCACCGATAAACTTGCCATCACCTGAAGACACCAGCCCGTGCTTCGCCTTGAACTGCTGGATCGCCATATCGGCCTGAATTGAACTTGACTTGAGTTCGGTCAGGCGATCCCGAAGCCAGCCACTGGCGCGCTTGACCTGCTCATAGCGGGCATTCAATTGATCCGTGAAGTAGGCATCCGCGTAGGCGTTGGCGATATCGACGGATAACTTGGGATTGGGCGATGTATAGCTGACGGTCAGAATATAGGTTCGCGCAACGCGCTTGACCTCAAGATTGCTCTCAAGCTTTGCGATGATGGCCTCTCGGACAGCCTGCCGCCTTTCCTCCTCGTTGACCGACGGCGAGACAAACCATGACCCGAAGTTGACGATACGCGAAAATGTGCTTCTGACGGCGGACAACAAACCACCGCCATTCAAAAACAACTCGTTCTGATCAAGCTGCAACTCTTGGCTCACCAACGCTGCGACGTTATCCGATTTGATAACCTCGACCTGGCTGTCAATGGCAGCCGTATCTAGCGTCGCGTCGGCCAGGCTTGCCGTCAGGTCCGAAAGGTTCTTGTGGCTATCGATAATAATCTCATTCGTAGCCGTGTAACGAGGCACCGCTGAAACGCAGTAGACCGCGCCGAGCAAGAGGACTGAACATGTCGCGATGACAACGACCATCTTTTGTCGACGTAAAGCAGCTATGAGCCCGACGACGTCAATTGTTGTTTGTACTCCTGTTGGATTCTCTTTAGGCGGAATAGTTTCAAGGCGATTGTCTACTGCGCGATCGGACATGCCGGATCCTTATGAAAGCACTCTGATGTCTGTCAAATAGCGATTAAGCGAGACACACACTCGACTGCTTTGTTTTCATTGATTTTTCAGGATTCAGTTTCAGGCTGTCCCTGACAAACTCTCGAATCCGATATCTATCGACCGGATGCTTCTTGTACCGTATCAGCGGGGTCTCAACGGCTCCCAACTTGACAGGAGATACTCAACATGTCCGCCGGGGACTAACTGATGTCGAGCAGGTAATGGTCGAGCCCGAAAAACTGAACGTATCGGCGGTGTTGGTATGACTTGAGCTGCCGCTCGCACTTGTTGTCGCACCGACTGAAGGAGCACCTCTGCTTCCGTTCACGACGCCACCAACTCCCCCTCCAACACCAACTCCCCCTCCGACACCAGCACCAACATCTGCGCCACTGGCAGACAGCATCAATGTTTCTGTCGTCGCCATGTTGTAGCCAATCAGCACGTCACTCAAGCCGGAGCTGGCAATCCTGCGCGCAATGTCGTCACCGCACAGCTTGTCAACCGCCATGATTGCCGTGGCCGCCTGCCCCAAGCCTGATCCGATGGCGGCTGCTTGCGTCGAATTTGCCGAGCGTGCGATCTCGAGGAGCGCATCAACTGCGGCTGACGGGTCCGTTTCCGTCAGCGCCTTGACTTTACCGCTCAATTGCAGCCCACCGACCGGATTGCTCTTCAGCAGCGCTTCCGGATTGGACTCAAAATCCGAAAGTTGCTGGCCAGGGAGCTTGTCCGGCAGATTATATGATCCGCCGCAGGCCCCGCCACTTACCGCCGTGGAAGCATTCTGTGCAACGGCAGGGAAAGAGAATGCCTGCGTGAGGACTGATGCAGATATTCCCAACAACAGCAAAAGACGTTTCATGTCCAAGATCTCCATGAGCTGACAATGGGGGCAAGTTATGGAACTCACTTCTCTGTTAGAGTTCATTGGCTGAGATACCGGCCCGCATTTCTGGTTGTAGCGGCGTCTGCGGCCGTCGAGGCTGCCGCGCCGACAATGCCGGTGATGAGTGTGAGGAACTTGAACAATTCGACCTGGTCGGCGTTTGTGACGTAAAGCACGTCACGATCATGTACGAAGAATTTCTTGGCCACGAAGAATGAAGAGGGATCGCGGAAATTGGCGCGATAGATTGTCGGCACCTCCAGAACGTCTGGAGCAAATGCCGAGAGATTCACCTTCATCTTTTCGAGGTTTGCGCGATGCTCCAGTCGATACAGCAGCACTTGGCCGGGATCGGCTTGAGAATCGAGAAGTCCCCCGGCCTTGCCCACGGCATCCGAGAGCAATACATGCTCCTGCTCGAACTTGAACTGCCCGCTGTTGCCAGAAGCCCCGAAGGCGGTGAACGACCGTTGCTCCTGATAGACATAGAGCGTGTCGTCTGGCGCTACATATATATTTTCTTTCGAGTCATCCACCAAGTTCAAGAAATAGATCGTTGCCTTGGTGCCGCGCCGCTGCAGAGTCACAAACGTCTCATAACCTGCATTGGTAATACCCCCGGCGCGCGACAGAATATCGAGCACGCGATCTCCGCCGGAATTGATATTGAGCTTGCCGGGCGACCCAACCTGACCGATCACGGTTACCTCGTTAGAGGCTTGACTCGTCACCGAGATAACCACTTGAGGCTCGATGGCCCGTGACGACAGCCTCTTGACGATATCTGCCTGGATCACACCCAGCGTGCGACCTTTTGCAAGAACCGCCCCAGCATAAGGGATGGAAATATAGCCTTTTTGATCTACGGTTTGCGAAGGAAGTGTCACATAGTTGCCGGGCCGAGAACCCGCGTCATTGGGAACAAACAATCCACCCGACTGCGATTCAAATATGGTGATGGACACGGTATCTCCGACGCCGACCATCAGTTCTGGCGGGCCACTCCGTCCCTTGCCAAAACTTCGCAAAAAAGAGCCCGGACCAGGATCTCCCAAAACAGCAAGAACCTGTTGAGTAAGGTCGACTGACACGTATTTGAACGCGCTCGTAGCAGTTTCCCTTAAGGATGCCGTGGCTTTGGACGCAACGTCACGCGCGCCCGGGCCGCTGCCTGGAAGCGACGAGCAACTCGAAACGCCAACGAGCGATAAGACCGAATAACAAAACTGTCTTCGCTTCATGCGAAAGCTCCTATCATTAAGTTGCCCGGGAGCGGCAAGCCGGGGAGGGTCCGTGCCGTTGAGGTGGGTCGCAGAGCTGGATGAGAAAGGGTCAATTGCCCGGAGAGACCGGTCGCCCGATGGAATGGTATGAAAAGCCGTGTCTGGTGACTTCTTCCGGCGTGTAGACATTGCGCAAATCAATGAAGACCGGCTCGGACATCAGCAGGCGAAGCCGCGACCAGTCGAGTGCTCGAAACTGATCCCATTCAGTCACCAGTGAAATTCCGCAGGCACCTTCCGCAGCCTCATAGGCATTGTCGCAAAACACTACGTTGGGCAGCATTGCGCGCGCTGACTTGACACCCTCGGGATCATAAGCGCGTACCGTAGCACCCGCCTCTTCAAGCGCCTTGATAATCGACAGAGACGGCGCCTCGCGCATGTCATCAGTGTTTGGCTTGAAGGTTAACCCAAGAATTGCAATGGTTTTACCCCGCACGTCACCGTCACAGGCCAGAATGATCTTGCGCGCCATCGCCCGTTTACGTTCATCGTTGACGGTGACGGTCGTCTCGATCAGGCGAACGGGGCTACCATGGTCCTGCGCTGTCTTCACCAGTGCCAGCGTGTCCTTCGGAAAGCAGGACCCACCGTAACCGGCGCCAGCATGAAGGAACTTTGAACCTATACGTCCATCAGCGCCTATCCCCCGCGCCACGTGCTGTACATTCGCGCCGACACGCTCGCAGAGATCGGCGATCTCGTTGATGAAAGTGATCTTCATGGCCAAAAATGCGTTGGAGGCATATTTGATCAGTTCTGCGGTCCGTATGTCCGTGAATATTATCGGAGACTTATTGAGGAAGAGGGGCCGGTAGATTTCCGTAAGGACAGCTTGGGCACGCTCGTCTTGCGTCCCGACCACAATGCGATCAGGCCGCTTGAAATCGGTGATTGCCGCACCTTCACGTAAAAATTCAGGATTGGATGCGACGACCACCTCGGCGGCCGGGTTTTCCGAGCGGATGATGCGCTCGACCTCGTCACCGGTACCTACGGGAACCGTCGATTTCGTTACCACGACTGTGAACCGCTTCACGGATCGAGCTATGTCCCTGGCCGCCCCGTAGACATAGGAGAGATCCGCATGCCCATCACCGTGGCGCGATGGCGTGCCTACAGCGATAAACACCGCATCTGCACCGTCCAGAGCATCGGAGAGATTATTGCTGAATGAAAGCCGCCCAGCACGCCTGTTATTGGCAACGAGTTCCTCAAGACCGGGCTCGTAGATTGGAACTCTTCCCGCAAGGAGAGCTTCAATCTTGGACACATCACTTTCTACACAAACAACGTCATGGCCAAAGTCGGCGAAACAGACCCCGGAGACCAAACCGACATAGCCCGCACCAATTACCACTATCTTCAACGTCTCTCTTCCTTCGGAATGATATTCCGGCGGTTTCCACGCTACCGCCATCCGGGTGAAGCCATGCTCCAACCGGGTTATTTCCCAAACAAATCCCACAGCTGCGGGACCCTATGCTTTGATTTCAATCCACTCGCGGGCAACCGTGGTCCGCACCTGGCTATTCATGAGATCAAGGAGAAGTTCGACACGCCCCCGACCATCCAGGTTTTGCAAAACCCCCAGCGTTCCCGTTAAGGGGCCCTGCCTCACTCGCACTGTCACACCAGGGAGCAATTCAGCATCGGGAGAGAACAGACCGTCTGGACCGGTCGCTGCTTGCAGGTTTTCGATCACTCTGGTTGGAACGCGTTGAGGACCATCAAGCCCCATGACCAACTGATCGACACCGTAAGTCCCATTGACGCTTCGCCATCTGTCACGGGACAGATCCATCAGAAGGAACCCGTACCGCGGGAACAACCATTCCTTTTGGGTAATATACCGACGGGCATGCCGCTTCGTGACTATGACCTTTGGCAGGAAATGAACGAAACCCTGCTTAGTGAGATTAGCCTCAGCCAACCCCTCCCCGCGTGCCACAGAGCGAAATACGTACCAGCCTCTTCCGGCGGCCGGCCGCACATTGACATCAATAGGCGTTGTCATCGCGGAAGACCTTTAAAGCGGTGAGGAAAATAATCTTCGCGTCTAGCCAGATCGACCAATGGTTGATGTACCAGAGGTCATGTTCGATACGAGACCGCATGAGTTCGGACGTCTCTGTTGCGCCTCGCAGGCCATTCACCTGAGCCCAGCCGGTGATTCCTGGTTTCACATGATGACGGAACGCATAGTGCTCGATGAATCGGTCATAGTAGTCGTCATGAGCCATCGCATGCGGCCTTGGTCCGACAAGCGACATCTCGCCGTTCAGGACGTTGAACAGCTGCGGTAACTCATCGATGCTTGTGCGTCGCAGAAAGTGCCCAACCCGTGTGATGCGTGGGTCTTGGCGCTGCGCCTGCGGAATATCGGCGCCATTTTCGGTAACCGTCATGCTTCGGAATTTCAGGATCTTGAATGGCACCCCGCCGAAACCGCGTCTGTCCTGGCGAAAAAGGATCGGGGAACCCGTTTCGAGCCATATCGCCAAAATAGCCAGAAGCATCACCGGGCCAAGAGGAACGATCAACGCAGTTGCAGCTACAACGTCTAACGCACGCTTGGCCCACCGCGCACTCAATCCCAATGGGGCGGACTGCAGTTCGAAGCCGACATCATCCCCTAAGATGATGCGACGATGCTGGCTCAGTCCAACAAACGCTGGATCTGCCAGGAGAACGACCGGCGCTGGCAACGGCCCGATTTCCCGCAGAAGGGATGAGATCCGCCCGGCGTCCTGCCACGAGGCCGCCAGCAGGATCTGATCGCAGCACCCTTTCGCCACCGACCGCTGAAGGATGGCCCGAACGTCACGGCATTGCTCCAGGAATTCAGGAGAAGATACAGGAATGAAATGTCTCTCGACGACTTCGATCCCAGGCGGAGGCACCCAAACAACGTCAAACTGGGTCGGGTGCGTCTGTAAGGTCACCACATGCACGCGCGCAAACGCGATGGAGCCCTTTTTAAGGCGCACCGCTATGAACCGTGATGCAAGCCCATTGACAGCCGTAACTGCAACCAGCCCTGCCAGAGCAAAAGCGGTTAAGCCAAGTCGAGAGTATAGACCGCCACTCCTAACCGTCAAAATCACCAACGCAAGAAGGAGAACGGCAGCGAGCCACGCTATCGCTGACTTCAAATAGCCAACAGAGACCTTCGTACCCGAAGCTGCTGGAAAGTTCCCGATGCCCACAGAGACGAGAACGTAAAACACCATAGAGGCGATCGAGACTTGGCTATAATCGGGGCGAAACGGCGGCTCTCGCCACAGAAGCAAATCTGTCAGTCCACCGCATCCGACAATCGCAATGCCGTGCGACAGCATCAAGACATTCGACAAAGCATCCCGCGTGATCCTCCACGTGACGACAGGAAAGGAACTGGACGCCGGGGCCTCACTCGCCTCCCCCGCAGCTAGATTGATGTCCGATACATCCAGGTTGCCGCGCATCAATGCATGCCCCAGAAACCCGAAGGCGGCAGAATGATAAGCTGACCCGAAATCGTTTCCGCTAGATAACTCGGAATGCCAGCGGCGCCCAAGACATCGGAGCACCGAGGCAGAGACCGAAGAGAGAAACCCATCAATTGAGGCGTGGCGCTGGTTTCGGCAGGCCTCGTCTCATGAGATACACGCGACAAAATTGGTCGATTCTGACCACATGGGGTCGAATGTACTATTTTACAATTCTACGGAAACTACGAACTGAAATCATTAACGAATTTTGACGTGCACTACTCCGTCGCCGGCGCGCGACAGAAAGGACCCTTTTTGTCAAGCGCCTCGGCGTGTGAATCAGCTGGTTAAAAGGATTTTCAGGACAGAAAATTGTCCGCTCGCGCCTCGTCGCCCGTCTTGTTCCGGAAAGTGAGTGTCAAATGATCGTAGGATACGCGCGTGTATCAACTGGAGAGCAGAAGATCGACCTTCAAATACAAGCTCTGGAAAGGATGGGATGTGACCAAGTCTTTAGCGATCACGGGCAATCCGGTTCCGATTTCGAGCGCGCTGGCCTGGAAGCAGCCTTGGACGCGGTTGTACCAGGTGATATGCTTGTAGTCTGGCGGCTGGATCGGCTCGGACGCTCACTCGTCGGATTGGTCGGACTTTTGGAGCAGCTCGGAAAACGTCACGTACATTTCCGATCGCTTAGCGAAAATATCGACACGGCGTCTTCAGGCGGCAAGCTAATGTTTCATATGATGGCAGCTCTTGCCGAGTTCGAGCGCTCGCTTATCAGCGAACGGACACGGGCCGGGATGGCGGCCGCGAAGGTCAGGGGTGCACGGCTTGGCCGCCCGAGCGCACTAACAATGGATCAGATAGTTGGAGCTCAGCACGCAATCGAGCGGCTGCACCGATGTCCTTCAGAGGTTGCGAAAGAGTTGAATGTCTGCCGAAGAACGCTTAGCCGGCACTTGGGTAAGTTAACAGTTAACTCACTTGCGGAATTGTGAGGGTTCTCTGCTGTGTAGCGGGAGGAAACAAAGGTTTCCGCCACAACAACTTGGAATTTTCGCGATCTGGGATTGTTATTTAAGGAGAAAAGTACAACGGAAGAGGGATAAACGCGACCACTAAAGTTTTAACACACAACTCCAACCAATATTAATCGGCTTGCGGAATTGTGCCCGCCGCAGCGGTATTACGGTACCTGGCCCCGCTTCATGCAGCAATGACAAAAAGGGAGCGTGGAACGTGGCAACCAAGCCGTTGCGTGGGCGAACAGAGTAAGATTTCGTCCTCAAGCTTAATATGGTGATGGACAAATATTTTATGATAGTTGGGTACGCACGCGTTTCGACGGAGGAACAAAAACTTGATCTCCAGCTTACAGCGCTTCGAGGCGCCGGGTGCAATCGGATCTACGAAGATCAAGGTCGGTCAGGCTACAGTTTTGCTCGAGAGGGTCTGGAAGCCGCTCTTGAAAGTCTAACGCCAGGCGGTACACTTGTGGTTTGGCGTTTGGATCGCCTCGGTCGTTCATTATCCGGACTTGTGCAGTTAATTGATCAACTTGGAAAGCGACAAGTCCATTTCCGTTCAGTGATGGAAAACATTGACACCACCTCACCGGGCGGTCGTTTAATGTTCCATATGATGGCAGCACTAGCAGAATTCGAGCGGGCAGTTATAGTGGAGAGGACGCGGGCGGGCTTGGCGGAAGCAAGGGCCCGGGGAAGCGTAATAGGACGACCGAAAGCCATGGACGAGGATCGCGTTCGTGACGCCTGTCACGCCGTGCATTTCGAGGGCCGTTGTATGCGAGAAGTCGCCGGACAGTCCGGCGTATCGATCCGCACTCTCCAGCGCTACCTGAAACGCACGTATCGCGTCTCCAAGCCTAGTGTGCCGCCTTTGCCTTCGCACCCAGGAGATCTAGCCACTCAGGACCGATACGGGTACCTCCCGTCCGAGCCACCGATCGATGACCGGGCTCCGGAAACCAGCGTGAACTCGTGATAGGTTTCGCAGTGACGAATCTGCCGCCCGCGTGCTGCACCGTTCCGATGACGGTGCCGCCGACGGCTTCATCGTCTTACTACTGGGTCGTCGCTGAAGAGCGACGCATCCTCCCTACTAACACCGGGTCCGGGATTGGCGGACCTATCGACCGCATAGCCATAGTCCTCTGAAGCAAAACCGAGGCTAAGCGAAATTGGGCCGCGCCCGATTATTGACTTCCCCTGGGAGCCGACCCGGTATTTCCACCGAGAAGCGACCCGCCTTAGATATGGTTTATGTTGGTTGTTGTGGTCAAGTTCCTGCGTTTTCCCTTCGCCGTTTTGGGCTCGTAGGGCAAGCCGTTTTTGATGCGAAAGCTATCATTGCCGGTCTCGAGGATATGACAATGATGAGTGAACCGGTCGAGGAGTGCGGTGGTCATGTTGGCATCCCCGTAGACGCTAGCCCATTCGCTGAAGGTCAGGTTGGTGGCGCGAGCTGCGTAAGAGGAAACGGCGCTTGCCAGTCTTGGCCGCAGCCCTTTAACGTTACGGTGCCACTATCGGTGATCTTCCAACCGCATGAATTGTATACTCTGTAGATGAATGCGCTGCAATGCGCATCAATCTCGGAGATGAACATTAGAGAAATTTTTGCCGCCAATCTCCGAAAGACGCGGCAGGCCGCTGGCCTTTCCCAGGAAGATCTCGCACTGAGAGCGGGCATCCACCGAACCTATGTGAGTTCGTTGGAACGCTGCCAGTACAGCGCTTCCCTCGACACGATCGAAACGATCGCGAACATTCTTCAAATTGAGGTAGCTGAGTTGTTGCGCGATCCCAGAAAGAGCGGAAGCTCCAGCGAATAACTGCGTTGCGGTAGCTCGAAAAATTTCAACCGATCGGCCGCGGACGGTGCTTGAGAAGTCCTCCGCCCATGGCCACCAGTCTACAAATCTCTGCAGCGACCAGATATGATTTTTCGAATGCCGGAACGGGCAGGAACTCATATCGGGAGTGGAACTTGTAAGCGCCCGTGAAGAAGTTTGGTGTTGGTATTCCCTTCGCGGAGAGGATCGCACCGTCGGTCCCGCCCCGCATTGGCACCAGTTTCCGCGCTATCTCGAGGTCTTCAAGTGCCTGGAACAAAAGCCGTTCTGCACGTGGATCCTGCTGCAGTGCGTGGTTCATGTTCTGATAGGTGTCGACAAGGTCGACACGGACCTCACCGGTCGGATATTTCAGCCGTATGGTCTCGGCGGCATCCAGAATACGCCGTTTTCGATCGTCGAACCGCTCGCGATCGAAGTCGCGGATCAGTATGCTGAGCCGGCATTCGCTTTCGTCGGTCACGAGATCTTTGCACCAGAAGAAGCCATCACGACCGTCGGTGCATTCGGGCGTGTCATTTCGATCGAACTGATCGATGAAATCCATTGCCATCATCAGCGGATTGACCATCACGCCTCTTGCTGACATCGGGTGAGCGCTGACGCCGCGAAAGGTGATCTTGCCGGAGGCAGCGTTGAAGTTCTCGATCATGACCTCGCCGAGTTCGCAGCAGTCGATCGTATAGGCGAAATCGCAGGGAAACCGTTCGAGATCCAGCACCCTAGATCCTCGAAGGCCGATTTCCTCGTCAGGGACGAAAGCGACGACGATGTCGCCGTGATCCTCCTCACCACTCGATCTCGCAAGAAGCGTCATGATGACGGCAATCGCCGCCTTATTGTCGGCTCCGAGCACGCTCGTACCATCCCCGACAATGATGTCTTCCCCTTTCCATCTGATCAGTTCGGGATGTTCATCTGTCCGCAGCCAGATGTCGTGCTCGGCATTCAAGCACAGGTCTTGGCCCTCATACCGCAGGATTTGAGGATGAACCGTCGGCGAAAGCCCAACGTCGACGGTATCGAGATGGGCAATGAAGCCGACACGCGGAGCCGCTGTCTTGCCGCGCTTGACGCCTGTCACAATTGCCTGATCGTCGACTACGACGTCTTCGACGCCAAGTGCCAGTAACTCCTCAGCAAGAAGGCGAGCGAGTTTCAATTGCCCGGTCGAAGATGGAAGGGGCACTTCCGCCGCATCACTTTGGCTTTCGATCGCCGCATAACGGAAAAATCGCTCGATCAACTCGCTTTTGGCGTCACTCTGAATCATTTGATCTCCGTGTCTGTGAAGGGTCTTCGCGCCGTCCCATTCTTTGGGCCATTCTTCCTCGGCAAAGCAGACATTATTCGAGCCGAAGAATACCAACGTCATCGCAGATGCGGATGTTAGAGCCCAGTTTCCGCGATTGATCGGCAAACCGCTGCAAGATGCGGTGAGCAGCAGCGCCTGTCACCAGCTCCGGCACAATGCGACGTTCGAGCTTGCCGTCCCTCAACGCTTCCTCGCCCCCAATAATGACCGGAAAGAACCTCACCCCTTTCAGGCAATTGTCTTCGCCGAAGGTGCATACGGGTATAACGCTTTCCCACACTTCGGGTGCCGTCCAAAGCGACTTCTCCGATTTGACATGAAAAATGAAGTTTCCTAGGCTGTAGAAGATCGGCCGACCCCGATAAAGCTCAACCGGCTGCAGGACAGGGGCACCGTGGCTGACGAACATGCTTGCGCCAGCGTCGATGCAGCGCTTGGCGACGGCGCTGACCCAACCCGGCATCTGATACCAGTCCGACGCCCAGTGATGGTGATGCAGATAGGCGACGACGAGCCGGCCCTCGTCCGCGGATGTGGTAATCGCTTCGAGATTTCTCCTCAAATCCTCCTCGTCGATCTTCACGCTGCGGCCAAAGCGATCGGAGCGTTTGAAGATCGCGCGCGCTATTCCGATCTCGTCGTCAGCGATAAAAGGAGGATCGTCGGGCTGGCTATCGTTGGTGAGATCGATGCGGGTGTAGCCGATCCGGGTTTGCATCTCGCGAAGACTCTCGAATGCCGGCTCGTCGACCTCCAGGACCTGGGTCAGTCGGAGACGGTTCACGCCCGGGCGCGCGGGACGCCCGCTGCCCGCATTCGCCGCATACATGAAGTCGGGTCCAGGTCCACCATCCATTGCGACGATCGATACGGGTCGGCCCGCCACTTCTCCGAGGCCGGCCGTGCCAGCATCAGCCTCGTCTCTGCCGATACCTGAATGGAGGAAGCCCCTCCCCTCCACCTCCTCCAATGTCGATAGCACCCCGGATGGACCGAGATCGAAGGCGTGGTTGTTGGAAAGGGCAACCGCCTGAAAGCCGATGTCTTTCAGCGCGTCCAGCACGATCGGTTCGCTGCTTCCGTAGAACGAACCCTTCAGAGGCCATCCACCGTTGCGGCCCAGGATCGTTCCCTCGAAATTGGTGAAGGACAGATCCGCCGATCGCAGGATCGACTTCACCTGTTCAAAACCGGGAGCACTGACGTCGCGCGTGTCGCGCTTGATGAGTGATTGACCTGTTAAAGCCAATGTAAAATTTGAGGACATAGGACACCTCGCCCGGCGGTGACGCCGGAGCACTTGCGGGTTGGAAATGTGGACGGGGCGGCCCTTGCAGGATGGGCCGGCCTATCAATTCAGTGGATGAAGTGGCGCGGCCGGGCTTCGATAAGGCTGCGCGTATAGGGGTGTTGCGAGTGCATGAAGATGAAGTCCGAGGAGCCGGAATCGACCATCTGCCCGTCCTTCAGGACATAGACAAAGCTGCAGAGGTCCTGCACGACGGCCAGATCGTGCGAGATGAACATCATGGTGACATGCTGCTCCGCGACGACTTCCTTCAACAGATGGATGACTTCCGCCTGTACGGAGACGTCAAGAGCTGAGGTCGGCTCGTCCGCAACGACGATCTCCGGTTTGGCGAGAAGCGCGCGAGCGATGGCTACCCGCTGCTTCTGGCCGCCGGATAGTTGGTGCGGGTAACGCCCCAACAGGCCCCGCGTCAGCCCGACGCGGTCCATCATGGCTCCGACATCGTCCCGTTCTCCCCTCACCGCCCGCCCTCCATAGCGGGCGCTTTCAAGCAGGGTTTTCTCAATGGTCATGCGGGGATTGAGCGATACCGCCGGATCCTGAAAGATCATTTGGACACGTCCGAGCAGACCGCTCCTAGCGCCCGATCGTGAGGCGTCGAACGCATCTTCCCCGATCCTGAATTCGCCGGCGCTGGCGCGATCCAGCCCCGCGAGCAGCCTCCCGAGGGTGGACTTTCCGCTTCCACTCTCTCCGACCACGCCTGTGATCGCACCCCTTTCCAACCGGACGGATATATCGCGAAGCGCGCATTTTCCCTGGGATTTGCCGATAAAGAACAGCGGACCGCGTGACGGAAAGGTCTTTGCGATCCCCTCTCCGGCAATGGTCGTCTCCGGGTCCATCGATCTATTCGAGCAGGAAGCCACGTCAGCAGAACCGGATATTCGCAACTTCGGGACGGCGGCCAGCAGTTTGCGGGTGTAGTCGCTCTGCGGTCGCTCGAGCACTTCCGATACCACATTCTGCTCGGCGACCTGGCCGTGCCGCATGACCACGACCCTGTCGGCGATCTGGGCGATGACGCCCATGTCATGAGTGACGAGGATGATGGAAATGCCTGTTTCATCCACGAGTTTGCGCAGCAGCTCGAGGATCTGTTTCTGGACAGTGGCGTCGAGTGCCGAGGTCGGTTCATCCGCAATGATGATGTCCGGCGATCCGGCGAGCGCGATAGCGATAACGACCCTCTGGCGCTGGCCGCCGGAAAATTGATGCGGGTAGTCCCGAAGCCTCCCTGCCGGATCGTCGATTCCGACACGCTCCAGAAGTTCGATAGCGCGGTGTTTGACGTCTTTGCGAGGGAGCTTAAGGTGTGCGGCCCTGATCGTTTCCTCGATCTGCGCGCCGATAGTCATCAAGGGGTCAAGTGAGCTCGTGTGGTCCTGAAAAATCGCCGAGATCCTCCGGCGCCTGATGGCGTCGCGATCCCGACGATCAACAAGCTTTAGATCCTCGCCAGCAATCAGGATTGCGCCGCTGGTTCGCTCGAGCTCCGGCGCAAGCAGATCGAGGATGGCGTTTCCAACGGTGGATTTTCCGGCGCCGGATTCGCCGATGAGACCCACCACCTCACCCCTATCAAGAGAGAATGCGATGTCGTGGAGGATCGGGGTTGTTCCGGAGCTCGTACGATAGTGAAGAGAGAGGTTCTGCACTTCAAGCAGATGCGTCTTGGATGCTGGATCGGTCATAGGGATCGGCTCCGTGGGTCTAGGTGCCGGCGCAGGTCCTCACCGACGAAGTTGATGGTGGCGATCAGCCCGAAAAGCGCGAGGCCCGGGAAAAGGCTGATCCAGTATTGACCGGTCAGCAGATACTGAAACCCGCTGGCGACAGCCGAGCCGAGTGAAGGCTTATCGATCGGCACGCCGAGGCCAAGGAACGACAACGTCGCCTCGAGTGCGATGGCATGGCCGACCTCGATCGGTATGAGTGTGACGACAGGCGCAATGCTGTTCGGCAGCACATGCCGGAAGAGGAGCCGATAGGTTGGAAGTCTGAGAAGACGGGCGGCATCGACGTAGGGTTTGTTCCTCTCACTGAGCGCCACTCCGCGCACGATGCGCGCGTATGCGGCCCACTGTACAATCACCAAAGCGAGAACAATGCGGTCGATGCCCGGCCCGAGCGTCACGATGGCGATGAGTGCCACCAGCATCGTCGGCAGGCTCAGTTGCAGATCGACCACGCGCATGATGACCGCATCCACCCACCGCCCGAAGAAGGCGGCGCTTACACCCGCAGTCAAACCGATAAGGGCGGCGATGGCGGAGCTGACGACCGATACAAGCAGGCTGATGCGCAAGCCGTAGAGGATCGTGCTTGCGATATCGCGCCCGAGACCATCGGTCCCGAGCCAGTAAACGAAGCCGCCGCTGCCCATTGAGCCGGGCCTGGACGATGCCTCCCAGGCGAAGATCTGCACGGGATCGTAGGGGTTCTGCGGTGCCAGGACTGGAGCAGCAACGGCTAGCAGAACGTAGGCGCAAAGCAGAAGTTTCGGGAGGTCAACCCATCCAAAGGTGCGATTGCGGATTGATCGAAGCGTTTCGGCAATCATCACATCAACCTCCCTGCGAAAGACGCACACGCGGATCGAGCACGGCGTAGAACAGATCGACGAGCGCATTGAGCGTGACGAAGGCCACCGAGATGAACGTCAGCGTTGCCATTACCACCGGCCGGTCGAGAAGCTGGATCGAGTCGATCAGGAGCTTGCCGACTCCTGGCCAGGCAAAGATCGTCTCCACCACCACGGCGAAGGCCAGCATACCGCCGAACTGAAGCCCGATCACCGTCACGATCGGCACGCTGATATTCGGCAGGGTATGGCTGAAAAGGATACGCCGCGGTGATAGACCCTTCGCCCGGCAGAACCGGATGAAATCAAGCCTCTCGACTTCGATTGCTCCTGCCCGCGCGAGGCGTGCGATGAGTGCCACATTCGGGATCGCCAGTGCCAGTGCCGGAAGGACAAGATGCGCAAGGCCGTCGCTCGTCAAAAAGCTCCACTCCACCCCGAAAAGCGCCGTTGTCGTCCCGCGCCCTCCCGACGGAAACCAGCCTGACAGGATGGCTCCGCCGAGGATCAGCATCATGCTGAGCCAGAAGGACGGAACGCTGAGCGCGAAGACGCTTGCCTTCAGAACGATCCGATCGAGAAATGTTCCCTGCCGCCGACCGGCCAGAAGCCCGACCAGAGTCCCAAGCGTTGCCGCAAGAACCATGGCAAGGACTGCCAGCTCAAGCGTCGCTGGCAGTTTGCTCAGCACCAAGGAGAAGGCCGGTAGATGATAGACGTAGGACGTGCCAAAATTACCGGCGAGGACGTTTCCGGCAAAGAGGAGGTATTGCCGCCAGACTGGCTGATCCAGTCCAAGGGCGATGGTCGCTTGGCGAATGTCCTCCGCAGTCGCCGTTTCGACGTTGACGATGTTGAAGACCGGATTGCCGACGCTTTGAATGCCGATAAAGCCGATCAGAGACATGACGAACAACAGGAGGAGGGCTTGTCCCAGCCTTCCGCCAGCGGTGGTGAGCAGGGTCATGGCGTTCATTCCCCCGCAGGTACGGCTTGCATGGCAGTCGTCCACGCACGCGCATGCACGGTGTAGGAGGCAACGTTCCTGCCGTAACCTGCGATCAGGTGAAAATGGTACAGCGGCACGATCGGATAGTCCGCCATGACCAACTCCGTCGCAGCTGCCATTGCAGCGTCTCGCTCCGGACCCTCGTCAATCCCTTGCGCTTTGTCGAGCGCTGCATCGAACGCCGGGTTCCGATAGTGGCCGTAGTTCAGGGAACCTGTCTTGCGCTCGGCATTGGGCGAGGCAAGAACAGCGCCCAGGCACACAGAGACGGAGTCGCCTGAGCAACCGCCGTACCACACAGGATACTCGCCTGCTGACCGCTTGGTCGCGAACGTCGAAAACGGAGCGACGACCGGCTGCACACGAACGCCGATCCGAGCCCAGTTCTGGGTGATCGCCTGAAGGGATTCCCCGTCGCCGGGATAGCGGCCTGTCGGTCCCGCGACAACGACATTGAAGCCGTCGGCCAGACCCGCCTCGGCCAAAAGCGCCTTGGCCCTTGCGTAGTCGGGCGGCGTGGGTGTCAACTTGGCGGATGTGCCGGGAAGGCCGTTCGGAAAAAGCTGGGCCGCCGCAGTGCCATAGCCGAGCAGGATTTTGTCGGCCAGAAGCGACCGGTCTGTCGCAATCGCCAGTGCCTCCCGAACCAGTTTGTTCTTGAACGGGTTGGCGATCGGCTTGCCGGCGCGGTCTGTCACGGTGGGCAACGTGTCCTTGTCGAGATCGAACTGCAAAAAGTTCGACCGGGCGGCGGGCGCGCTGGCGACAGAGAGGCCGCGGGTCTTCAACGATTCAACGTCGCGCGCTGGAATGTAGTCGGCGAGGTCGACGTCGCCGGTCGAAAGCGCCGCGACGCGGGCGGCGGGGCTCTCGATCACCCGGAACTCCACCTGCGACCAGGCAGGCTTTCCACCCCAGTAGCTGTCATTGCGCACGAGCTTCAGTCGCTCGCCGGACTGCCAGCTGTCGAACTTGTAAGGGCCCGTGCCGTTCGGTGCGGCCGCGCCGCCGTTCAGATCTTCGGTGGAGCGGAACTCCGATGCCAGATGCGGCATGATGAAGATGGACGACAGCGCCAGCGGTAATGTCGGTGCGTTCGTGTTCGTCTCGATGACGACGGTCAACGGATCCGGGGCGGTGACGGACTTGATCGCCTGCGTATAGGACTGGAAGCCCCCGCTCGGCGGCTTGAGGAAGCTGCGTATCCGTTCGAGGGAGTAGATGACATCCTCGGCGGTGAATGGCGAACCGTCATGGAAATGGACGTTCTCGCGCAGGCTGAACGTCCATTGCGTATCCGAAAGCCGTTTCCACGACACGGCCAGGCCGGGTTTCGGATTGAGTTTCTCGTCCTGATAAACCAGCCGCTCGTAGATGTGCGATAGCAGCGACGTGTTCTCGTTGAGATCGGCGAATTGAGGATCGAGTGTCATCAGCTTGTAGGAGGTTGCGACTCGCAATTCCTGTGCGGCGAGCGGCGACGCGAAAAGCGCGGAAACCATAAGGCCGAAGACGGCTGCATAGCGGATCGCTCTGGGATCATTATGTAAACTCATTCTCTTGTTCCCTTCTTTTTTGACAAAGCGGTGCCCTTCGCGAGGAATGCTGTCCCTCCCGCTGATGTCCCGACCCGGGCAACCGCTGATTTCAGAGTATACTCTGTAGTGAAATACTATTCATTCCGCAATAACTTTGGAAATGGAAAACCGAGCAAATTTTCGAAGAAATCTGATCGTTAGGAGAACCAACCTGGGCTGGTCGCAGGAGGAGCTGGGGGAGCGTGCCAACCTCCATCGGACCGCCGTCAGCAATCTCGAGACCGGCATCTCACAGCCGAGGCTCTACACGATCTACGACATCGCCGAAGCGCTCGGCGTCACCGCGATCGACCTCCTGTCCGACCCGCCTCCGTTGGCGAAAGATCGCCGATAGACACCCCGTTGAGGACGAGAAAATCGGCGATGACCCCGCGTAAAGGTGTCCACGGGAAGCCATAGCCGGGACCGGGTTCGCCATGCCGCAGAACAGCGTGCACCTTGGCCGCCAACCCAGCCATCGATAGAGCAGGTGTCAACCAGAGCGATTTCAAAAGCTCGGCTTGCCGTTCTCCGGCCTCATGCGACAGGGCCTTGGCCCGACTGAACCCTTCTGCTTCATCGGCCTGCTGCCACGCAGCTACCCGCACCGCCAGATCTCGTTTCAAGGCATCGCGCTGTCCACTCCGATCCTCGCCGGGGAGAAGCGCGTCGATCTCCGCCTCGGTTTTCGCTTGAACCGGCGCAGCCCCACTACCGACCGGAACCAGAACCTGTGGAAATCCGATCGTTTGAAGGAGCGCCTTCTCAAGCCTCTGTTGGACATCGGTGAGCCGCGCATAATCGTCGAAGGCGGTCAGCCATTCATGCCAAACCCGTAGCGCAGGGTCGACGGCTGCAGCGTCGTCACGCGCCCTCTCCTCGAGCTCCGCGGTCAGAAAGGTTGATGCAACGGCGAAGAGGTTTCTTTGGATGCCTGAAGGCAAAGTTCTGCTATTATCGGAATCAGCCATGATCCGAGCTCCCGAAAGCTTGATTGTGGTCAGGCTGTGCTTGGTGGTGCAAACACTGAGCGCAGCCGTCAACTATGACAACCGGAAACGTACAGAGTAAACGCGACATGTGCAACACAAATCACCATGACATGGTGAAATGAACGGGATCCAATGTAAACTCGCCCGGGTGGCGCTCAATTGGAGCGTTATCCAGCTCGCAAATGCGGCGCAGGTGTCAACTCAAACCGTGACTCGCCTTGAGAGAGGTGAGGAGTTACGGGCTTCGACGCTCGCGCGAATTCGGAAAGTGCTGGAGGACGGCGGTATTGAGTTCATCCCCGAGAATGGCGGCGGAGTTGGCGTTCGTTTCAGGAAACCAGGCTGACCGTGGCTACTCGGACAGCCTGACTACGAAATAGTTTGAAGCTGCTTTTATTTTTCAACATCGCCGCCGAGGGGCAACCAACAATAACTTGTCCATTGACAACTTAATTGCCGGAACCTAAATTGGCACGTAAGAAACACAAATCGAAGGAAATCGAGGCCGTCCTTAAAGAGCTGGAAGCGCTTGGCTGGAGTGTCGTGGAAGGCCAGGGGCACGCATGGGGTCTTTTGCGTTGCCCGATCAACAGCAGCGACTGCAGATGTGGAGAGTTCTGCCAGATGTCGGTCTGGTCGACGCCCAAGGATCCCGAGAGACACGCGAAGAAGCTGAGGCAGAAAGCGCTTGCCTGCACGAAACAGGACGAAAAAAGTGAAGAAGATGACTGAACAATTCGAATTCGAACTGGTTTTCGCTCTTCCCGCCGGGCAGCACGACGCTTTGGAACTGTCCAACGCCGTCTTCGAGGCTGGCTTTGAAGATTCATTGGTCGGCACAGGAATCCCCGGACTTCTCGGCGTTGAGGTCGAAGCGGACGGCGAGGATGCGGAGAGTGCTATTCTCGCAACGGCGCGTGCACTTCTGAAGCATCTTCCCGCAGGCACACAGCTCCGCGAGGTACGTCCCGACCTGGTTAGTCTTGCCGACGTGGCCGAGAAGCTGAACATCAAGCGCCAGGCGCTGCAGCAGCGCGAGATGCCTCTGCCCAGTGTTGGTGGATTGTACCGTATCGATGAACTTGCCTCCGCCCTGGAGAAAGCGACCAAGCCCGAGGACGGGAAGCGCCGGCCGCGTTTCGACATCGCGAATGCCGCGAAGTGGCTCAGAGCCGGTTATGGCGCTCGCTTGATCAATGCAAAGCTAACGATCCGCGAGATCGATCCGTTTTCGCTCGAGATGCCTGACATGAGGTCGATGAAAGGGTGATGTTTGGGTCGGGATGAAATGGACTGCTGCGCATTGATCGCAGTCGGGCCGTTGACTTTTTTATCGGTCGGGACGTCCGCATCATAGCCGAGGCGGGTGGTTTCCTGCCTGTCAGCTTCCGGCAACAACTTTTTGCAGAGCTGCCAAGTGCTGCGCTCTTTATCATCGGAACAAACATGCCTCCGCCGAAGGCTGTTCGCGGGAACGTAGGCGGCGAAAACCCTCCTCCCGTATCCTCATCCACGATTCGGACGCGCTTCGCCTGAGCATCTCGTATAACCGAGGCAGCGAGTGTCCGCTGTTTGATCACCGGTTTCGTTGAGAATGGCTGGGAAGGGTCAAAAGGCGATCACAATCTTCCGAGGCACGCAACACAGAAGCAGCCATTCCGGCAGCTCTTCGTCATGTGGACTTGCGGACAAGTAGGACGGTTCCCGTAGGGTCATCAAATGTGCTCGCGAACGCGGCTGGCTTGCACGCCAGCGCCTCAAGACGAAGCCATCGATAGGCATCGACCTCCTCCATCGAACCGCCTGATCAAGATGTCCGTTTCTCCATATTGTGACCGCTTGCTTGCACTTCATCTTCTCATTCGCCAAACCTTGCTCTCGGGCCAGAATGAACGTGCCGAGGCGTTTGACAATACCCAGGATAGTCATTCCGCATCTAAAATGCCCGAGTTTGCCTCCTAAAACTATTCTCACCGTGGACCTTATTCCGGATCTATCAAGTACCGGCCGGAGCCAGCACCGACACCAAATTGGTGTCCCCAACCATCTCTCGAGGATCAAGCCCATTGCCATTCGACGGAGTCCAAAAGGGTATCTCCCAAAGCAACATGCCGACCGATTTGACCCCATATGGGATCGCTGGTGAAGCAAGTGAGATCGCCGCAGGCCCGCTCCAGTGAGCGCTCGCCGAATTCTGAAAGCAAAGCGGCAGCAGATCCAACCTCGTTGAGCGCGGCGAAAGGTCGGCCGTCGGCAGGTCGCAGCACCCGATGCCCCCACATCCCCGGCAGCACATCTTTCCGAAGTGAAGCCAACAGTTCGCGCTCGCCTGCCCTTTCGAGTGCGCAGGCAAAGACGTATCGCATGAGCGGATAGTAGACAGTCTGACGACAGCCGCCAAGAACCCTCGTCCCAGGGAGGATCGACATAACGATGAACGATAGCAAAAGGCTCGGCACGATCTGTCGCAGACGTAGAGACTCAGACAATGCGGCCGGGGTGAAACGGAGTTCGGCCGAACTCTTGCCTTCCGTGACGAGAACACCGTCATTCAGACGGAGCGGGTAGAGACGGCCGTTCTCCAATCGCCAGAACAAGTCAGTCGTGCAGCGTATCCATCCAGCCCATGGTCCTTGGTTGAGTTCCGCGGCAATCTGCAACATCTCGCAGGCGATGCCGCCCTCGATAAACCGTCGACAAAGCCAAGAGTCTGGATCCTCGAAATGGTCGGCGACCAGTTCGGCAACGTCGATGTCGTCGAGCTGGACGAGGCGTATATCAGGCGGAAAGAACGTCTTCCAGAGTGAGTCGTTTCCGGCTTTGATCGCATCGGCAGCCGACCGGTACTGCAGCTCAGGCAAAATCAATTTAAGACGCTCAGCCATGAGGTTGACGCGTTTATCGTCGCCATGCGGACGCAGAGTGAAGCGATAAGGCCCGCGTTCACCGCAAACGTTGAAAGAGTCCATACGGCTGCGTGGCAGACCGAAGACGTTTATGAGTTCACCTTCGAGTGTAAGCCATCCCGGGCCTTTCCCTGGCTTCTCTATGAACTTGACAGTCGACGCGCCATACCAGAAATGCCAGCGGAGCCGTTGACTTCGAATGCCCAGCAGGCTGAACAGATGGGTGTAAAATGCATCCGGCTCCATAATCAGATGGCAATGCGGGCCGGTCTGAATGATCGGCGCGCCCATGAACTGAGAGCCAGCATCGTTCGCGTCGTCGTCCGTGACACCTGTTCTGATAGCAACCCTTGTTAGAAGGGTGCAAAGTCGCAGAAGAGCATCATTTCGGTCGATTGCCTGTAATCGAATTGGGTCGACGTCGTAGACGGCTCTCGCATAGTCTCCCAATGGCCGCTGCCAAAATGTGCGTAAGTGCGGGAAGAGTGATGTAAGCGTCGATTTTATGTTATCAGCGGAGAGCTCACTGCCACGTTGATGCTGGTTTGCCATATCACAGATATTCCCGTGCTCATTGCCGTCTCTGAACGCTAATTCTCAGATTTGAAACGGCGGGCTGGACGAACGCCAGACCCAGTTCAAGGGGACAGGTCTCTCCGAACCGTCGCTCCAGAAACGGACGATGTTCTCGTAGCAAAATTCTGGGGGAACTGCTGGAGGGATCATAAGCCTAACAATGTGCCCCAGCGCCTCGAGGGAGTTCGACGACATGATTGTATAGAAGTTCCCGCAATTCCACGTGAGAACGGAAAACGAGAACTCAAGCGACAAGGCCGCGATGGTGGATTTCAAGCTCACCTCGCACTCTTCCATCGTTCTCAGAATTTCGCTTCTCTTCAAATCAATCTGTGAGCTTGAGAAAAACCGCGACTTAAATTGCTCATCTTTCTGTCGCTCCCGAAGGGCGTAAGCGCTCGGCTCTGGATGCGACAGCTTCTCCACCTGAATGAGAATTCCGCCAGGGCGGACGCGAGGAGCAATGAACGCGAGCTGAGCAGCGCGGTCTGGTCCATACATCTGAAACGTCGTGTCCTCCATTAAGAGATCGAAACCATCTTGGAATATCTGAAGCGACGGATCAGCGGCATACCGCGCTGCGTCCAATTCAAAAAACGCTCCCAGGAAAAAATGCGCGTACTCGCTGCCGCGCTTGGCGTTGAAGCTGGCCTGGTTGGCAGGCGTTGGGCTACAGTTAAGCGTGAGGATCCGCCCGTCGCCTATCTTCGCTAGAGTTCTGGCGAGGCAACCTGTCCCAGCGCCCAATGTATAGACGGATGCAGCGCGTTGGTCACGCCCCCACAAATTCTGAACATAGCGCAGGATCGCCGAGCCCAAACGGGCCTCTTCTTCGAGCCGGAACGGAATACTAGCAAAATAGTGATGATCGAACGCACCCCATAACCGTCGTTGGGTGTCGAGGAATAGCTGACAGTCAAGGTCTTCCCCAATGAGCTCAGTATCAGGCCAGACGTCGCCGAGATCAGGTTTCCCTGTCATGCCCCTGGCGGTTTCCTCGAAAAACGACGCGAACGCATTAAGCCGCGGGCCGGTTCTCCAGCCTTGGAAGGTTGACCTGTTTGGCATAGCAATGGTCCTCTCACGATTGCCGCCATCGACATCGGATGTGAATAGAAGCATGGTAGATGCATCAGTTTTCGGCTGGCAGCGTGCCGAATGGGCTTATTGTCGGCAGTAATCGATCAGCTAACAACTTGCCAAAGTTGACAGATTGACTGCCTCTCCAGAACTTTTATCTCCCGGGGCAGCCGATATTTATCGCTATTATTCCAACACATTAATTAGCCCGAGCGCGTTTGCTATCGCTATGGCCTGATAAGTGGTGGTTGCTTTGAGTTTATGCTTCGCCGATTTTAGGTAATGTCGGATGGCGCTCTCGGAAATTTTTAACGTCGCAGCTATCTGCTTTGGTATTTTTCCGCGACCAAGAAGCTCCAAGCATTCCGTCTCGCGTCTCGACAAAGTTTTTAACGAGGGGTCCGCCCCCCCGAATCGAAATATTCGGTCGTGCAGATGCAAGGCGAGAATCTGAAGCTCGTAATTTATGGAGAGCTTCAAGTATTGCCACTCATTGAGAGTCAGGCCAGACGCCACACTAAATAACCCTCTCTGACCAAACGGACCCCAAGTGGGCACGCTTAATCCCTGTCCACCGACACCAAAAGAGAGCGCGTCGTCAAAGAAGTATTGTGCGTCTTTGCAATCTCGGCGAAGTGAATCCCAATCTGCAGGCAAAACTCCTCGCGTCATCAGCTTGATGGTGGGATCAATATCGATGTAGCTCCTCAAGTTGTATCGCTCGCACCAGACCGTCGGATAGGTGGACACGCAGGAAGGCTGGCAACCATTGCACGCTTGGTGGAGGAAGGCGGCATGATCCACGCCATAATATCGGCAGATATCCGAAAGCACACTCCGGATAGCAATTGCGTCGTCGCAACGATCGAGAAGCCCGCGTATGACATCTAGACGCTTAAATGTGGACATGGGAAAATCACACGTAAAGTACTGAAACTGGTAATGGAGCAATGATCTCAGGACCTTTCGGACTAGCCGCCGCCAATCACTAACCCTGCGTGCTTGCCGCTATCCTCCTCGGCAGTGAGGATGCCTGCCGGCAGCAAGTCATCAGTCGCTTCCACCATCGAGCGGTCAAAGCCCGCTCGAATGTCTTCTAGCGCACGCACCAAAGCGGAGGCATCGGCGACACGGTCGCTGCCGATCTCCTCGCCAACCAAATCGGAAATCTCGCCAAGCACACGACCGCCGTCCTCGAACGATAGCTCGAGACGATTGTCCTCCTCTTGGTCCATCTGCGCCTCTTCGTCCATCTGTGCCGCTTCGTCAGCGATTTCCGTCTCTGTCACCGGCGTAGTCCCCGGCGCAAAATAGAGAACAGGCGATGGCGAAGCGGCATCGAGCCGCCTCCGCGCCACATTCCAGCGGGCGGCAACCATTGCCTCGCGCAATGGCCACACCGCCTCGAGGGCTGCTTTCCGCTCCCTTCTCCCCTCCCGACCGAACAGGCTTCGATCCCATCTCAGTCTCCCAATCGTGTCGGGTGCCGTCCGCAAGCGAAGCAGCAGCTCGGTCATCGCTTCGTCGCCAGTCGCCTCGACGGCCAGGCGGTAGGCGTGAATGAAGGGAGCAGGATCGGCGAACACGTCCCGGGCGCGCAATGCGACGGCAGCATCGTGGTCGTAGCCTGGTTTCGCTTCGACGGTCATCTCAATAGCAGGCTCAACAAGCCCTACCGGGCAAGGCGTAAACAACGGCCATTCCGCTTGCGGCGTGAGATCAGGAATATGGAGATCTTTTGAATGCGGTGCGACCGCTCGCCGCCGGGCGACAAAACGGTCGTCGGTGTAAAAGTTGAGTTTGTTCAGGATTGCGCCATAGCCGCTGCGCACTTGCAGGATCGTCCTGGTGTCCTCCAGGCGTTGAACCGCATCCGGATCCATCAGAGGCACGAGCTCGAAGCGACCCTGGGACGCCGTTTTTGCCGTCAGGACGCCTCTGTTCCGTCCCCACCCCTCACGCTCCTCATACGTCTTGCCCAGGCTGCCCGAGACAAAGCGTGCTGTCGCTTCATCACCAACGCCGATGTAGAGTTTGACGTCCATGTTGCCGATCAGGGCATCCCGTGCCTTCGTCCCATAGCGCTCGTCGATCTGCGGCAGGTTCTGGGCGATCAGGGCGATGGTCAAGCCATAGCCGGCAACGAGCGGTGCGCGCTTGACGATCTCGGGCAGGCGCTCGAACTGGTAGAACTCGTCGAGCATCATCAGCACACGATTTGGCTCGTCAGGCCCTGGAAGCTGGCGCAGCATGATGTCGTGGATCTGCTGGATCAGCAGGCGGATCAGCGGTTCGACCGTTCCAAAATCGGAGACCGGACTTGCGATGAACAGCGAGAAGGGCTTGCGCCGCAAGTCGCGAATATCGAAGTCACTTACCGCGCAGGCTTCCGCCAACAAGCGGTTGTTGAAGGGTGCAAGCGCTGTGATGACGTGGCTCTCGAAAGAGGGGCGCTGCTCCTCGTCTCGTGCGAGGTGCTGGCGGAAACCGGCCAGAACGAAGTCGTTGAGATCTGGCTCTTCAGCGAGGACCCTCGTCACCACATCGGAAAACTTCTCCCCCGTCGATAGCAGGCGCAGAACAGAACGCAGGGTGCGGCGGCCCTCCATCGTGGCGGAGTCCGTCACATAGCCCAGAAGGGTCGCCATCAGGCCGCGCGCTGTCTGTTTCCAGTAGGCATCCTCCTTCTCGCCGATCGGCAGGAGGCTTGTCGCAAGATTGAGAAGATCGGTCGCTCGCTCAGGCCAGCTGCGCACGAAGTCCAGGGGATTCCAACGGTGAGACTTGGCCGAGCCCGGTGCGAAGACGAAACATTTCTGGCCCATGGCCAGACGCGCGGCTCCGGTCAAGACAAAGTTCTCGAGCTTCACATCGAGAACGATGGCCGAGCCCTGGAACTCAAGAAGGTTGGTCATGACGAAGCCACGGCCCTTGCCGGAGCGAGAGGGGCCGTTGACGTAGAAATGGCTGTCGCCACTGTAGCGCACATCAACTGCCGAGCGCCCCTCGCCAAACGTGCCAAGCAGGATGGACCGGCCCGGTTCTCCGCCGATCAGGCCGACTTGTTCGAGGTCCTTGAGTGTGGCGAAACGCGAGCCGTCCTTTGGCGGGCGAACCTCCCAGGGACGGAAGACGAGCAACAAAATGCCGCCTGTCACGGCAACCGCTTCAATGCCTGTCGCCACGGATGCGATGACGATCAGCCGTCTCACAGTTGTGTTGCCAAAATACACCCACGCCTGCCTGGCGGGCATCAGCAGATCGTCGCCGGTGAAGGCGTTCCACATCGCGCTGGACTTCAGAAGGAAGAAGGAAGCCGCCGCGTAGTTCGCAGACCATGCGAAGAACAGCCCAGCGGCGACGACGACGGGTCCGAGGAAGACGAGCGCGATTTTCTCGTACCGCTTCATGCACCCGGCCACTTGTTGACGTAGATCTCACTCACGCCGCGCTTCATTGTCAGCGGATCACGGCGAACCTGCACGATCACGGGCACCACGAAGCGCACGAACTCCAGGAGCTCGGCTTTCGACAGGCCCAATCCCGCCTGCATCGTCGCCATGGCGAGCCGTTCGTAAGCGCCGTGCGGATTGTCGGCGTGTAAGGTCGACATCGATCCCGGGTGGCCGGTGTTGACGGCCTGCAGAAACGAGAACGCTTCAGCGCCGCGGATCTCGCCCATGAAGATACGATCGGGTCGCAGGCGAAGTGCGGCTTCGAGGCAGTCCTGGATGGTAATTCTTGCCCTCCCCTGCCCGCCTTTCGAGGCGACGAGCGCCAGATGGTTGGGCTGCGGCGGCCTGAGTTCGCGGGTGTCCTCGATGGTGATCAACCGCTCCCATTCCGGAATATCCTTGAGAAGGCCATTGAAGAATGTCGTCTTGCCCGACGATGTGCCGCCGGAGATCAGCATCGTCACCCGGTTCTCGACCGCAAAACGGCACCATTCGCGGCAGGCCTTGGGTGAGGGATCGCGTAGACGATCGATCAGCTCACGTTCGAGCTCCGAGAGCTCCCCATCGACCGCTCTTGGGCCGATGACTTTAATGCGGTCGAACCCGCCGAGCTCGGCGTAATCGTCGAGGCTCATGTCACGGATGACCTGCTTTCGAATGGCAAAGGCTGAACCGGACGCGGCAACCGGCGCCAGCACGGCCTGGAACCTTTCGCCATGCGGCATGGCCGCCGACAGCAATGGGGTTTCCTCGTTGACGTTCTGCTGTGTCGAGCCGGCGATCATCTGGGCGAGCGAACGGATCGCCCGTTCATCGAGGGACGATACTTCGTGGCGGACCATCCTGGCGCTGTCCATCCGCTCGACCCAGATTTCGCCAGGGCGGTTGCACATGATTTCGATGACAGCGGGATCTTCCAGCAAAAAACGGAGCGGCTGCGCCATCTGCCGAAAGAAGACCGGCAGATTGTCCCACAGCGAGACGACATCAGCGCCGCGGTTTGTCTGGTGGCGCATGGCGGAGTTCATAAAGTGCCTCCTTGACGGGATCGGGATAGAGGGAGGAGAAATCGAGGTCGCGCCGGACGAACACCATGATCTGTTTGCCCTGATCGACATGGATGGTCGGCGGAATGTTGATGCTATCCTTGAGCGCCATGTTCGCCATCTCGGCCATGGTCTGCGAGACGGTCTGCTGGGCCTGGGTCTGGGCATTCATTCCAATCTGCGAGGACGAGGACGATCCGGCCGACGAGCTACCGTCGGCGTTCAACCCCGCGATGAAGGAGGACACACCCCCGACGAGGCTCAGCATCGAGGCGGCCACGAAGCGCTCAAGGAAATGCTTATCGATGACACCGTCCAGGCCGGATCGGCCGAGATCGTCGGTCCCGTAAGAACCGAGGGCAACGGAGGTGCCATCAGACCGCAGTGCCCGCGTCCAGATGATCAGGACCCGCGTCTGGCCGCGAGCAAGCCCGCTCTTATATTCGCCGGTCAGCATCGTGCCTTTAGGCAGCAGAACCCTTCGACCGTCGAAGGAGTAGACATCCGTGGTGATCACGGCGCGGACCATGCCCGGTAGATCGGATTGGATCGCGGTCTCCAGAACGCCTCGGATCATCGTGCCTTGCGGGATCAGCGCATCGATCCGGTCGTTACGGGTTGCCTTGACGGTCTCGACATCCTGCGCCGACACGGCGGCTGCAAATTTCCGGTTCGGGTCATCATCGGCCGGAAACCCGGACGCGGCTGAAGACGACATAGCCGTGAAGCTGCCAGGCATGCTGCCCTGTTGCCCCTGATCGACAATAATCATGCTGGAGCGCAGACGCGCCTGCCTGAGTTCCTCCGCCTTGCGGGCCCGTTCCGCCTCTTCTGCCGCGAGACGCGCCGCGGTATCATCCACCGGCGGGGCCGTGACGACGACCGGCTGGACCGCCGGTTGCTCGACGGGGACAGGGGGCGGTGCGATCACCAGCTTGTTGTCCGGCGGTTCGACGGGTTCTCCCGGATCGAAATGCAGATGCGCCGAGCGGCTCGCAGTCTTGAATTCCTCATGCTCCTTGCCAGCACCTTGGGATGGCGCTTTTCCGAATGAGACATAGGCGGCGTAGGCCAGAACGCAGAGCGCCGCCGATCCAAGCAGGATCGGCACCAGCCGCCCGCTTGCTCCGCTCCGAGGACGGGCGACGGTTTCGGTGATCCTGGCTTCCTCTTCAAAATCAACGCTCATGGGAGGCTCCATGATGATCGGAGCCGACCATGACGACGGGGTTTTGCGTCGTCTTCTTCATTTTGAAGACACAGGTCACGACATCACCGTTGCGCAGCGTCCATTGGGCCGACACCTTGTCGATGACGATGTAATCGCCTTCCTGCCGAAAATTGACCAAGGTCTCTCTGCCATCGGCCTTGACGGCGAAGAAAGCGGGAAGCTCGCCAGAAAACTGGAAAAAGGTCTTCTTGCCGTCGTCGAAAACCGAGGTCGGACGATTGTCGACCGCGCCTCTATAGCCATAGTCGTAATTAAGCCCATTGGGGTTCGCGAGTGCCGCCTTCAGGTTCGGCATGGCGGCGTTTTCCTTTGCCGCCGCCAGGAGCTTTGCGTTGCCGGCATCTTCCGGATAGGAGAAGCGCAGCTTGATCACGGCGGTGCGGGTGTTGCCCGGTTTCGCGCCCGTCAGCATGAACGTGTAGACCCGCTTCGTGGTCACAACATTCATATTGGTGACGGCGTTGGGTTCGAGCGGCTTGATGAACAGAAACTGTTTGGATTGGTCGGGGACGGCCTGCCAGCCGACGGTGTCGCCCATGGCGACGGTTGCAATGCGCTCGTCTTCATTGAAGACGATCATGGTCGACACACCCATCATGCCAGCGAGATAGACGATGTTGTCCCGCTGGAACGGCACGGTACGGATCCGCTCGTCGGTCTGGACCGAGCGGGGCTGGATTTCCGAGCGGGCGGCTCCAGCGACTGCCGTGAGAACGCAGGCCAGAAGGAATGCCTTGTCGAGACGCATCATTGGCTCTCCCCGGTGATGACGGTTTCCTGATCCCGGCGATACTCGGTCACTTGAAACCCGAGCGGGTTGTCGAAGCGCCAGTCGTTGCGCATCGGCTCGGAGGTGTATCTGAACCGGACGTTGGCGACCCAGTGTCTCGTCTCGGTCGAAGCCCCTCGGCTCGTTCGGGTGGTGGAAAAGCGGACGGCTGCCGTCTGCTCGTTGAGGAAGATGATGCTCTTCACGGCGACCGAAACGATGGTGTCGGCGCCATAGAGCTTGACGGGGTTGTTCGGGTTGGCGCCCGAGAAGGTGTTGGCGAGATCGTCCGCCGCCTTGCCGGTCGAATAGAGCGAGGCGAGATCGAAATTGTCGCGCAGGCTCTTCGGGTCATAGGTTTCGCGGGCGCGCAGGAAGCGCACGATATTGGCGCGCGTCACCGCTTCGTTCTGGGTGAGATTGCCAGCTTCCCGGAGAGGCCGGCTCGCCTCGACGTAGCCGGTCGTCCGGTCAACCTCGAGCACGACGACATCGAAGGTTCTGAGCGGTAGCGTTGCCCACAGGAGCCCGACCATGGCGATCAGCGCCGCAGCAAGCAGGACGGCGACCGTCCGCCAAACCCCACGGGACGCGGCGACGGAACGATAGACCGATTTTTCCCAGCGCTCCCCTTCCTGATAATAGCGGGGATCAATTCCGGCGTCTGTTCTGGCGCGTTCCGCCGTCCCCATGGCGGCGATGTCATTTCCTGCCTGCATTCACCCTATTCCCCTGAAACTACCGTCGGCCGTTGAGTGCGGCTGATGTCACCAATGCCCTGTCCGCGCTTCCGTCCGTGACGGTCCCGGTCCCTCCGGCCATCATCCTCGACAGGGCGTACCGACCGCCTCTGTAGGCGCCGCGCGCACCCACGATTCCGAAACGCCGTGCATTGAACAGCGCGAGGCTAGTGGCGGATTCGATGCGCGGGCCACCACCCGCGATCGCCGCGGCAAGGCCGACCACCTCCTTCAGGAGCAGCGTCGTCGCCGCGCACATGAACAGAAACGGCATAACGGTGCTCAGGCTCGGCTCTCCCGCCTGCAGCGCGCTTACCGTATTGCCAAGCAGGCTGGTCATCAGGCCAAGCACGGTGTAGACGAGCACCGGCAGCAAGGCGTAGGTCGCAAGAGATCGGATCCAGCCGTCGACCACGCCGGACGTGACGTTGAACAGCGCGCAGCACATCACGATCGGGCCGATCCCCAAGAGAACGAACATCGTCATCTTGCCCATGATCAGGATGACGGCGGCCGTGACGCAGAGGATCAGCGTGAAGAGCAAAACACCGCCCGCCAGCAGATAGAGAAACCAGCCGAAGACGCCACCTTGTGCGACCATAGATGAAGCGCCCTGCATCCCGGCATGCCAGATGTCGGAGAGCCCCTGCCCTATCGAGGCGCCGTTGGCCCCGCATCCCTGGCCGCCCGCCGCCTCGCAAACGACCGTTGCAACCGCATCCGGCGCTTGCACCAGCGGCGTGACGATCAGCGGCTGGTAGGTCGCCCAGGAAACGATCATGCTGTAGCAGAGGAAAACGCGGCCGAACTTCCAGACGAATGCGCCTGCCGTCATCGGCGCCCGGCCGAACAGCATCTCATAGCCCCACCAGACGACGTAGACCGCAAGACCGGCCAGAAACAGTGGACCGAGATAGTTGGAGAGCGCCTGATACATGTTCTGGACCGCCGACGTGCCCATGGCGTCGACTTTCCCGAACAGGACGTCGAAGATGTCGTTCATGACCTTCTCCTCAGAAGACGCTGACGCCGTTTTGGCGGATGAGCGGACCGCAAGGCGTCGACGCGGCATAGGCCGACGAGAACGGGATTTCTGCCGTCTCCTCCGGCCCACAGGGCGCTTTCAGCTCCTTGTGACCGGCGCATCCGGAAGCGGTGAGCAACAGCAGGCTCAGCATGAGGATCGAGAGTGAACGCCGCATCCTTCATCGACCTCCCGTCAGGCTGACATTGCCGGGGTCATAGGCCATGAACTCAGCCGTGGCGGCCTGGGCGGCCAGCTCCTGCATCTGCTGGGCGTTGAGGGCTGCGTTACCGGCATTGACCGCGCCGACCAGTTCGTTGACGGTCTGTGCAGTTTGGGTCTGGACCTGCGAATTCTGATCGATCGAGCCTTTGATATCGGGCGCCGTGCCGATCTGGCCTTCGACAGCTTGGAATGCCTGTGAACGCTGCTGCGTGCTGGCCTGCAGGCCGGAGATCGTCGCGGTCAGCGCCGTCGCCGTGTTGACGAGTGCCTGATAGGACTTGTCGCCGCGCGTGAGCCTCGCCTTGTCGGTCTGGCCGGACAGCGTCTTGACCAGATTGAGCCCGTTCAGGAACTTTGTCGCGGCATTGCCATATGCGCCCAACTGGCCCCAGGCCATCTGCCCGGCCATAAGCGACGAGAAATCCGGGGCCGCCCCGATGGAGAAGCCTCCACCCAGCGCTGCGCCAGCAATCTCGGCTGTCGAGCGATTTCCTGTCACGGCGGCAAGAGTCTTGTTGACCGTCTGCAGGATCTGGCCGTTGCTGTTCATGATCTCGGCCGTGTGCTCAGCCGTCTGCTTGGCTTGCGCCAGCGTCGCATCATCGATGACTGGAACCTGGGCAAAAGCTGGTGTGGTAAACACGATCGGAAAAAATGCAAACCGGATTGCCCATCGCCCGCAATGATTGGATAGCATCGACATCTATTGTCTCTCCTTGTGCTCAGGCTCTGTCAGCATCGTCTTCGACGGATCGTAGGCCCCTGTTTTTGCTGTTGCGCTTGCCGCTGCGCTCATGTCGAGAAGGCGCTGATTGCGCAGCTGAACGGTGGTCGAAATGGCCTGAATGGCCTGGTTCCAGATCTGCGCGTTGGTGAGCCGCGTAATGCCGTTCTGCTCGAAGGCGCCCTTCAGGGTGTTCGCCTGCCCGATTGTCTGCGACTGCGCCGATAGCGTCTGTCCATTTGCCGAAATCGCAGAGGCGACGGCGGCCAGCGCACTGATCGCCTGACCGACATTCTTCGACTTGATGGCCTGCACGGTGCTCGCAACAGCCATCAGCACCGCAAAATCATTGCCGCTGATCGTCGAGCCGGACAGCGGCGCACCCACAACAGTTCCACCGGCCACGGCGCGCATGCCGCCGGTGTCATTGCTTCCTGTGACGCTGCCATGGATGTCGCGGGTTGGTGATACGGTCGATTGTTTGAAGGTGCGGGCGCGCCGCATGCAGACGGCAGTGTTGGTCTCCGTGCCCGTCCGCTCGGCATCATTGACCGGCACTTGGGCGAAGGCGGGGGTGGCAGCAAGAGAAAGCAACGTCACGACAAAAGAGAGAGCCACGAGACGCATCACCGCTCCTCCTTCCAGCCGCAGAAATAGGGAAGCCATCCTTCGGGAGCGTCGCCAAATCTCTCGCGAAGGCGTTCGCATTCAGCGACGGTTTCCGTGCGCCCGGACAGGACCTTGATGAACTCGGGGAGCTGTGAGAGATCGAGTTTCGCGATGACGCTATCGTGGTCGTGTTTCACCAAGAACTGTCGGCTGGTGGAGGATGTCGACTTCACCCAGTCGAATTCGGTTTCGGACAGGCCGAAGGCGCCGACATAGCTTTCGCGGTCCGCCTTCGGGTTCGGAAAGAAGAGCGTGGTCGGGCTCTGCTCCAGCAGGGTATGGGAAATCTTGGCCGTGGTGATATCGCGCGGCGACTGCGTGCCGAGCCCGACGATCCCGTTCTTCTTGCGGATGGTCTTCAGCTGATCGTTCAGGAATGCGCCGGCCTTCTCGTCGCCGAGCAGTTTCCAGCCCTCGTCGATGAACAGCATCATCGGACGCACACCGTCGAGCATGTCGCCGATCCGGTGGAAGATATATCCAAGCGCCGCAGTGCGAATATCGGGATCGTCGAGGAGCGCGGTCAGGTCGAAACCGAAGATACCACGGTCCGCATCCCACGCATCGACCGGATTATCGAACAGCCAGCCATGGGTGTCGCACCAGACCTCGAAGCGTGAGGCGAGATCGTCCCGGCCGGCAGCCTCTGCGCCACGCAGAAGATGGATCACGTCGCGAAACCGTCGCTCACGGAGCGGCACGGCAAAGATCTGCTCCACCGCCGTCGTCAGGATCCTGTCCTGCTCGGCCGAGAGCTTGTCGCCGTCGCTCCGCGGCCTGACGAGGAAGCTCAGCAGGTCATACAGGAAAGTCCGGCTTCCCGGTGTGTCCTCGATCTGAAGAGGATTGAAGCCGGTGGCGACACCGGGCTTCAGCACTTCGTATTGGCCACCACAGGCGCGGATGAAGATTTCTCCGCCCCTGTCCTTGTCGAACAGCGCGCAACGGGGTTGCGGGCTGGTGCGCATCGCCTGCGACAGAAGGAAGAGGAGACTGACGGTCTTGCCCGATCCGGTCGGCCCTGTGACAATGAAATTGCCCACCTCCCCTTTGTGGAAGTTGAAGAAGTAGGGTGTCATCGAGGTGGTCTGGAGGAGCGCGATCGCCGGTCCCCATCGATTGCCGGTCGGGCGGCCGAGCGCGAAATTATGGCCGGAGGCCATGCCGCAGAAATTCCGGGACGAAATCAGCGCACGCCGTGCGATATAGCTGAAATTTCCCGGAAGCTGCGCCCAGAAGACCGGTTCGGCATTGAGATCCTCGCGCACCACGACGAGGCCGGCATTCTGCAATTCCTTGGTGATCGCCTGCGAGCAGGACTCGGTCTCGCGGATACTATCACCGAGCGCCATGACCGAGAGGTGGTGGTAGCCCATGACGGCGCGGCCGCTGACGAGCTCGTCCTTGGCAGTCGTAATCGCACTCTCCAGACTGGTGCCGCGTTCGTCGGAAACGCTGATCTGGCGCTCGATCCTGTCCATCTCGGAAAGGATAGGAGCACGATCCTGAAGCGCGAAACTCTGCGTCAGGACGAACTCGCCCGGAACTTTAAGAAGGCCATCGACCATGCCGGCAGCCGTGAAGGACGGATATTCGCGCACCGACAGCATCGCGCCAAAGCGCACGTCCGTCTCGGCGTTTCCGCGCATTTCCAGGAGGCGGCGGCCGAAGGTGATGCGCCGGGTGGGAAGATATTCGTTGAGCGGCATGCGCGGCAACAGCATCCAGACCGGCATTGCGCCGTTCAGAAGCTGACCTAAAAATTCGAGGGGTTCGGAAAAGGCACTGCCGTCCCGCATGGCAACCGTCAGCAGGCGGGCGCCGTAGCCTTCCAGCCCTTTGACGATATTGGCGGCGTGATCGCGCAGTTCCTGGCGCGCTTCGAGATCGAGCGATCTTTCCGACACCCCGCCAGCCTTGCGAAACCGTGAGAAAACGCTGTCCGCCAGCCCCACCTTTCCCTGAAACCCACGCCGGATGAGGGTCAGATAGAGCTCGTTCGAATACATCCTGTTCTCAGACAGGGCATCCATGTAACGCTCGTTGAGCGCCTTGCAGAAATCGATGGAAAAGGAGCCCTTGATCGGTGGCAGAATGCGCCGGCGTATGATGTGAGAATAGACAGCGAAGCGGCTATCGGAGAGAGCGCGTAAAAGCGTGTTGCGGTTGGCAGCCTCGGCGTCGATGACCGCCTGATCGGCGGTCTGATGGCAGAAACCATCGAGCCGCACGATCGAGAGCAGCATGCCGTCGCGGGTGCGCAGGGTCGCCTCATCCACATGACGCAAATAAGGAATGTGATGGGAAACCGGCTTTTCCCGCGCGATTTGCGAGCCGAACTTCAGGTCCTTGCGAACGGCATGCTGCATTCTCTTAATCCTCAGGCGCGGTAGGAGTTACCGCCCCAGAAATGCCGGTTGCGGACCCAGGGGCATTTGGCGAAACGCAACCGCACCACGTCCGCCATGTGCGGATCGCGTACGGTCATGACATAGGCTGCGGCATGCAGCGGCAGGAAAAGCAGGAATGTTGCGAGCTGCTTGGTGTTGAGGAAGGTCATGACGACGATCATCAATTCCCCGACGAACAGGCCGATCGGAACGCCCCACATCATCCGGGGACGCGTCAGAGCGACCACGAGCGGCGCGACCTGCGGCTTCTCCTGTTCAGCCATCAACCACCGAGCCCCGACTGCATGGACGCGACCAGTTGAGATCCGCCGAAGATGAAGGCGATGCCGACGATGATCGAGAAGCACCAGCTCCACGGGATCCGCGACGTCAGCGCGAGATAGCCGACGGCCGCACAGGCGATCGTCGCGGCTGTGGTCGCGAAGGTCCCGGTCATGAAGTTGAGAAGTGTGGTGAACACCGACTGGATCGGCTGGAAGACGTCACCGGCGGCAAGGGCGAGATCGGCCTGGCCGATGAGCATGACAGCAAGCGCCATGCCATGGATTGCGATCTGACGGTTGCGGCTGGAGCCGGCGATCTCCTTGAGGCGGTGAGTGATGGTCATCGGGAACTCCTCTTTACTCGACATACAGAACTGACCCTCCGATCCAGGTCCGGTCGGAGGATCTCGGGGTGTTGGGATTGGTGGGGATGGGCTTGTCACCGACGGATCCGGTCGTCAGAAGATCGACGCCCGTCTCCGCCGTCATTGGCGCAGTCGCGGGCGTCGCAACCCGTCGCGCCCGCTGAAGCGCGTTGTCGAAGCCGAAATAGGCGTTCGCCACGAGCGCGACGTAGTTCACGGTCTCCGCTATCGGCGGCACGCCACGAGCCCGAAGAACCCTGTCCTCGCCCGCATTATAGGCAGCGACGACGAGGAAGATGTTGCCGCCGAAGCGGTCGCTCAGATCCTTCAGATAGCTGACGCCGCCGCGGATGTTCTGCGAGGCGTCGCAGATATCGGCGACGCCGTAATGGGCTGCGGTTTCCGGCATCAACTGCATGACCCCGCGCGCGCCGGCGGGCGAGTTGACGCGCTGGCCGAAGCCCGACTCCTGCCCGGACACCGCAAGCGCCAACTTCACGTCGAAGCCTTGCCGCTGACTTTCCTTGCGGATGAGGTTCTGCACGACGTCCACGGCCATGGCGCCATCCACGCAGGTCGGCGGCTGACCTGCGCCTGTCTCTGCTGCTGAAAGAGGAACCACACCCATCGAAATTGCCATCCAGGCGAAGATAAGAGGTCGTGCATTCATGATGTTCACCTGCACTTGAATAACTCATATACATCATTATTATGCCTACGCAATCGTTAAAGAAAAATTGCGGGAGCTCAGATCGTGTTAAGGTTAAGATCCATCGTGCTCGGCCTCGCCGCCCTCGTCGCCGCGGCAGGCAGCAGTCCGGTCGCCAAGGCCGCGGACGCCGATTGGGGCTGCCAGGTTCTGCTATGCGCGGCATCGTCGGCTCCGTCCTGGCATCAGGTTCCCTATTGTGTCCCACCGATGATGAAGCTGATCACGGCCATGGCGCGACCGCATTATTCCTGGCCGCTCTGCCATGGCGCAGGTACGGAAGCGCCCGGGTTTGAGCGTTACGAGGCGTGTCCCACAGGTTTTTCGATTGGCTACAGTTCGCAAGGAAGCGACCACAACTGGAACCGCGAGCCCGACGTCTGCATCAAGAGAGTCGATCGCTGCAGCCGGGGGTTCAACTATGAACGCAACGAATGCATCGAAACGGTCACGCAACCTCGCCCACTCAGGGCCAAGCCCTATTTTTTCGATATCCGCCAATCCTCCGGGAAAGCGGAGCGCTTTTGGTTCGACTTGAACGAATAGGTGTGTTAAATTATCTATATAAATAACATTAGGAAGAGCCGCGCGTATGCGACAATCGCCGATCGTCATCTATGAACCCGTCCGCAAAACCGATCCGGAAGAGATCGCTTTCTGGAATTTCGTGTTCACGCCGTTTCTCTTCGCGATTGTCGCGGGGGCGATGCATTGGATGTGGATCGAAGCTGCTGCCGTCGCCAGACACCCCTTTGCCGCCCCCCTGCACACCCTGACGATCGGCGCCATCTGGCTCACCGTCAACGGCCTGATGCTCTGGGGTCTCTGGCGGGTTCTGAAGGTCGTCTGGAAGATCGTGTGCGCTTTGGGATTGTTCGTCAGCGATCTCGGTTGGGCAATCTCCGATCGCTGCGGCAGCCTGCGTTACGCACTTGCCAAAGCCTGGCGGTCGCGCCGATGAAGCCTCACCATGCCTTCCTGCTTCTCGCGATCGTCTCGATCGTCCTGCCGTCAGGTCCGGCCTCGGCGCAGGATGGCTACAGGCTCAAGCTTACCTTGACCGGTCCGGACGCGCGGCACGATCCCGATGACGTCTGGTCCGACAATGATCTCGCATTCATCCGGCAATCCGGAAAGACGCCTGCGATCTATACCGCACGGCTAACGACCCCCAAGGGGGAATGGCTGCTCTCACAAACCAATGGCGACTGCAACATGCAGGGCATGTGTACAGCACTGCTTGTGCTGCGCAAACAGGGAGCAGAGCCGGTCACGATGGCCAACCCCCAGCTTCCGCTCGGAGGGACGGCTACCCTGTCACTAAACTACAGGAAGCTCACCACCGAGGAGATCGACCAGAACGGCAAGCCGTTCGACGGTTCCTATGACGTGGCGCCGATCCCGTGATGACCGCGGCGTTCACCTCCACCCTATCCCGGTTGCGGCCGAACCGGCGCGATGTCGGTGCAAACATCGGCCTTGTCCTCGGTTTCACAGCGACGCTCGCTTTCGCCGGAGAGTCTGCCGTCAGCCTCATCATGGCCGGCATGCCGGCCGACTGTGCAGAATATGCTTCGAATGTCACGGCGAGCGAGGGCAGCTTCGGTAGCATTTCCCCGTCCGTCCATGGTGTGCGCTGCTACGGCGCATTCCAGTTCTGCGACAGCGGCACACTGCAAGCCTACTGGTCCGGGACGAGAGAAGGATTTCTGGCCGATCCCTCGGCTCAGGTCGCGGCATGGCGCCAGTATCAACAGGACGAATGGAGCAAGGCCGGCCGGCTGGGGATGACGAGCCTGATCGGACAGCAGGTCTGTTACAAGGGAACCTGCGCGGTCATATCCCAATCCAGCATTCTGAAGGCCTGCCAGTTCGGTTGCGGAAAAGGCGGCAAGCTCTACAATCTCATGCAGTCCGGGCTCGATTGCAGTGCGGCTGGCACGCGCGACGGAGCTGGCACGAGCGTCTGCTCCTACCTGATCTCCGGCGCAGGCTACAACGTCGCCTGTGTTACCAACTCGAACGACGGGATCGATTGCCTCCCGGCCTCACCGAAAGGTGGATGACCCGATGATGGCACGCCGGTTGAAAAGCAGCGCCGTGTTCGCGGCTTGCTGCCTGATGTCGTCATCAGCTACGGCGCAGCAGGGATCGACACCCTCTTTCGATGTTCCGCAATCGGGTGTCACCGTCCTGACCGGCGACAGTTGGCGGCAGGGAGCCCAGTTGGTCCGCCTTTACGGAATTCAGGCCTGCATGCGCGACACGTCCTACACCGATGATGCAGGAAAGCCGCAAGATTGCGGTGCGGTGTCCGCATCGATGCTCGCAGCCCTGCTTCGCGATACCAGACCGCGATGCAGGGCTGTCGCACAGGTTGCTTCGTCGATCTCCGCACCCTCGACGACGCTGGTCGTCTGTTCGGCGCAGATCAGCTCGAACGTGCTCGATCTCGGTTCGATCATGATCAGTCAAGGCTTTGCCTTTGCCGCTCTCGACAGCACGCAGCGGCCGGTCTATCCGCCCTACCTCGCACTTGAATTGCTGGCCGGGAAAGCTCGGGCTGGTCTCTGGAAGTTCAGCGACGTGCCTCACCCCAATTCTCGCCTGTTCAAATAAGCGCCAACCGCTTCGCAGCGAATTTGCAATAAGAATCTGCCCCGTCCACGCCATTTAACATGGCGTGGACGAAATTTGCGCATTAAAACGAAACCTCCGAATGGCCGAACAGATGGATCGCTATGACGCAGGGCTCACGATATTCCGACCAACAGAGGAAATGGTGGAAAGAGAGCCTTGGCGAAAACCTGGTGGATTCACGAACGATCCTGCCCCGCGAAGGTCACAATCGCATCAGGGTTCTCGCCGAGCAGCTCGGCGAGAGAATTCCGATCCTTCTCGGAAAGTTCGTAATGGCGAGCCTCTCCATGTTCGATAAAGGAACCATGGAACCCCCGAGGTTCGACGTGTCCGGCGAGACGGCTTCAGCTTCCCCCAATCGAACAGAAACACCGGTCCTTCTAGACAGCGATATTTTCGACCTCTGCTTTGCGATCGTCTCCTCACGGTTTCCCGAAGACAATGGCGCCATTCGTATGCGCCAGGCCGCCCTCGTGATGACTGTCGCCAAAGAAACTGCGGCCGGGCGGAAACCGACGACATCGAGCATCGGGCGGATCACCGGCAACCGTCCATCGCAGATGATCCTCCTTGCCAAGCCGCTCGAGGATCGCGGCGTGTTGACCCGGACACGAATGTCCGCGGTCAACAGCGGCAAGTCCGCCAAGGTGCTACGCGTTCGTCCGGACGCGCTCGAGGCGCTTGAGGCCGCTCATGTCGCAGCTACCGGCCAGCCAATTCCACGGACCGATCCGGATACCGTGGAAGAAGCCTGACCTCTCGCGAAGTCGGGGCGACCATAACGCCTTTGCGACCCGCACGTCACTCCTACACGCCTCTGTCCCTGGTCGAAATCACCGATATCGACAGCTCGTATCCGAATGTCGTTGCACAGACGCCCGGCTCCTGTTGCTCGGCTGCGTCGAGATCGTCGACCGCTTCAACGTAGCCGGCGATGGATTTGCCTTGCAGGAAATGCGATGCGGCCCATTCTGCGAACGTCGGTAAGCCCTGCTTTCTGGCGAACTGGTCAAGTGCAAATCCAAGACCGGACAGTGCCGTCAGTCCGTGATTTGGGATCTGCTCCATGAATGTCGTCAACTCTTCAATCATTAATCGTCGATTTCCGTTTGCAATACAGGATTCCCGCGATCATGCCGCGATCCGGTTTGACCGGTGCGATCAGGCAACGCATAAGTCTCGCATCTCACCAGAATGTCCCAGTAGAGGCTGATCGATCGCCCCAGTGGCGGCGATATTACTCCACATCTCCTCGTTGATCTCGAAAAGACCGGCATAGGTCATGACGCGTCCGATCCGGGTTGGAACACCGATGACATCGGCGGGACAGTTCGATGCCTTGAATATCCGTGCCATACGGGCGTCGTAGACAGAGACGATGTGGCTTAATCCCGCGCGAAGCCCAACCTCCACCAGACCGCAGAGGAGCTCCGTCGTCACCCGATGGATGCGCCCCTCCACGAGCCTTGCCGTGTCAGGCTCGATACAGAACCGCGAGCTCTCCCAGATGATGGGACTTTCCACGACCATGCCATCCGGAAGGAGGACTGAGAAAACGTCGCGCAGCATGTTGGGTCCGGTCGTGGGCAACAGCCGGACGCTTCCCTCCAAATGACCGGTCGTATTGTTCACCGACAGAATGTAGAGCGGGTCCGCGTCGTCAAAAACGTCGATCTCCTTGCCGTCCTCGACATGAACATCCCATTGAAGCCGGTCCTTGAATACGCGCGCTCTGAGCTTGAACATCTCTTCGAGCAGAGAGGCGTAGTTGGGTCTGTTATGAGTTTCGACGATATGCAGCATAGCTGATTATCCCTGGTTGTGCGTGGTTGCTACACGACAAGGGATATTCGCCTGATCGACCGCCGCAAACCCGGTCGTTCGACCGGGTTCAATGTGCAATCGCAAACAGATTATAGCTCATAGCTTTTGCAATCGCGTGCGTTGTATTCGACGCGTTGAGCTTAACCCTGGCGGTCTCGAGATAACAGGCGACGGTCTTGGCCGAAATCCCCATGATCTGGGCGGTGGACCAGTTACACTTTCCCGCCGCTCGCCATTTGAGACATTCCAGCTCACGCGGGGCAAGCTTGGGCGCAGGCCTCTCTACGCCCCGAGCCTTCAGAATGCGCTGATGCAAATGGAACGCCAGCATCTGAAAATCCCTTTCGAAGCGCTTCTGGGAGCCGCTCCAATCGACAAGGTTTTGGTCACTGGTGATTGTGAACAAAGCACGGTCGCCGTTTCGCCCGCGGATCGGTATGGTCAGGCCGCGCTTGCCGATACCAAACTCCGCCGCCTCCCCGAAGAAGCGCTTCAGTCGCGTAGTCCGCGCATCGTATGCGCTCCACACAATCGGGAGCAAGCTCGAAAAGCCTTTAGAAATGACAGGATCGATATCGACAAAACTCTGGATTTTATAGTGAGCGACCCATTCGGACGAATAGGTCACGGCGAGAAGCGGTTCTTCTGATCCCTCGCCGGAAAGGTTCACACCGAAATAGGCTGCTGATTTGAGATCATACAGAGAGCAGACAGTCCGTAATAAGTCCGGGACGGATTCGAACGACGCGGTTTCGTCATCGAGAGAATCAACGACACGGTAAAATGCGCTTTCCAAATTGGGCATACATTCAATCCTGAATTAAAAAACTTCCCAAGAATACTACCAGAGCCTGAAAGAGCGAGCTACAAAATCATAGTCTTAAGTTGCCGTTCCACTCAGAGCGACACCATTTTATCATACTGCATGAACAGAGACGGTCATCACAGGACACCCTTGAGCTGTAGGCGCTGGTCCGCGACGCGCACGGCTGGAGTAGCTCTGACTCATTAACCAGACCATCACGGCCTATGTCAGAGTTGCGCGAGCCGCGTGATGAAAAGGCTGTCGAAAATGTTGGTCAAAACGGCGAACGTGGCGAGTTCAGAGTAGGCATCTCTGCCTCAATGCAATGGTCGACAGCGCTGTTATAGACCGCCACACATTCCCTATTGGGGATGCGGGACATATAAGGGGTGCCGTCGAAATCGGCATTGGAATCCACGGCTCGGCTCAGCTGGCAGCCAGCGGACTGCGCTTCGCCTCGCACTGCATGATCGACCCGCCCAGCGAACTTGGCTCCATCTTAGCGTAGATGGAGCACGGGCGAGTTTAGGATCGCCGCGATTGAGTACCGGTCGAGATCCTCAAGGCGGAGGAATCGATCGGCTTCCTTCTCATTGCGGTCGCCTACGATTGTCTCGGCGACCGCGGCCATCTGTTTTTGCGAGATAAAAAGGGCGAACCCACATAGGCCCGCAGAACGACGCGAACACGTTTGATGGTCGAAGCGGTAAATCCCGTTCGCCAGCTCAAGGTGAAACATAAAAGAGCGTAAAATCCTGCTGTAATTCAACATACTGCCGACATCAGCCTGATAAACCCATATCCAAACCGCTGCTTGGTCTTTTTGCTGGCGAGGATATGCAAAATGGGATATGATTATATCCTCGAAAGGATATGCCATGCCTCTCTATATCAAGGACCCGGAGGTGGATCGCCTCACCGAGGAGCTGATCGGCCTTACCCACACCAGCAAGGTCGATGCGGTGAAGAACGCTCTGAAGCGCGAGATTGCGACCCGTAAGGCGGCATTGCCGATCCGCGACCGCTTGGCGAAATCTCTGGCATTGGCGCGTGAGGCCGGGCCGTTCGCACCCGGCGACCACAAGCGCGAGATGGATGACATGTGGGGCGAGGAGTAATGCTTTTCGTGGATGCCTCGGTCATCGTCGCCATCCTTGCCCAGGAAGACGATGCTGCCTTTCTGATCGACCGGCTCGAGCAGGCCGGTGGCCCGTTCTACGTCTCACCCGTCGTGCGCGTCGAAGCAACGCTTTCGCTCACGCGCCGATTGGCCGAGGCCCGCGGTAAGGACAAACCCGCAACGCCCGACATGATGGAAGCTGCCAGCCGCATGGTCGACCAGTTTGCGGCCGATCTCGATTGCAAGGACGCGGTCATATCCGCTGATGTGGGGAGCAGAACTCTCGATGCTGCTCAACGATACGGCAAGATCATGAACCATCCGGCCAAGCTCAATATGGGCGACTGCTTCGCCTATGCCTGCGCCGAAGCCTACGGGCTGAAGATTGCCTTTAAAGGCGACGATTTCGTCCACACCGACCTGGGATGGCAGAACCACTAGCCAGTGTTGGGCGCGGCCTGTAAATCGGCAGGCCGCAATCTGCCCGGACCGTCTGTTCGATCAGGGAAGTGGCGCGTCTCGTCAAGAAGGCGGTCTTGGCCGCCGGTGTACGCCCGGACCTTACCCAGACCGAGAGGGCTGAAAAGTTCTCAGGCCACTCGCTGCGCGCCGGCATCGCCCTCGCCGAGCCGCTTCATATAGCCGACTCGCTTCTCTTCGGCCTCTCGGATGAACTTTGAAAGCGCGCCTCGCGTGAAGTTCTTGTCCTTGTTGTTCACCGCCTTGATACGTGTGCCATCGACCGCCAGAAGCTCACGCCCGAAAAGGTCTACTTGCCGGCACAGCAGCACCAACTCGCGAAACACCTGACGGAAGGCCATGCGGTTGTTGCTACGGAAATCAGCGATCGTTGAAGTCAGGCTTCAGATGCCGAAGCAGCCAGATTACCTCGATGTCGCGATGCGTCTCGGCTTCGAGCCGCCGGCTCGACCGCACCAGGTTGAGATAGCCATAGATATAAAGCTTCAGAAGGTCAGCCGGATTGGATCCGGGTCGACCCGTCGCCTTCGCCACCACACGGATGAGCTCGGCCGACGTCAGGTCAAGTTGGTCTACAAAAGCTTCGCCGAAACGGACTGGATTCTCCGGCCCGACATAATCGTCCACTGCCTCGGGCAAGAGCAAAATCTGCGAGCAGTGTGTTCCGAAGAGATGCGCGATGGCAGATCCTACCATGATGTGCCGCTTGGGAGAATCCCTGCCGGATACCGTTTCTGGATGCGGCATCAGTCCGGAAATTCTTCCCACGCTTCGGCATAGGATTTGAACCCGATGCGTTCATAGGTGGATTTTGCTTTCGGATGGTCATTGGTGTCCGTGTGAAGCCATATGCGGTCAGGTCGGTCGCTCCATATAGCTCGGAGGGACCAATCCAACAGATACGGTCCCAGACGGCGGCCTTGAGCAGCTGGGATCAGGCCAAAGTGTTTTAGCTCTACCTCCCTCTCACCAAAACCATCGAACTCGCACAGCCAAAGTGCTTGCCCGTCGTGCCGCAAAATATAGAGAGCGGTGGAAGGGCTGCGCAAGAACGTCGAAAGCTCATTCATTGGCATTCGGAGACGCTCATCCCATTGCAGGGTTGCACCTACGCAATGATAGAGCTGAAGATAATCTTCAGCGTCAGGGCTTTCCTTCGCGATGCGGGCACCAGCAACTGGCGGTGACAAAGCAGCACCGTGCGGGGGCTCAACTTGTTCCATATATGTGACGAGGAGACGGACCATAATTCGCGGTAGGCTCGATAATTGCCAATGAATAGCTGATCCGGTTTATATAATCGACTTCTCACACGGTCTGTGGGAGTTTTGCGGAAGTTTCTTCCGACGAAGCGTGGGCTCCGAGACCTATCGTCGTTTGTCAGTCTTATTCTTCCTTGACACGCTCCGCTTTCCCACGACCCCCACGAGTGTCTGGCAATATGGGCGTGGACCAAATGCCTTTTCGTGCGATTTACTTAGCCCTGTTGTGAATACTCCACCGGCTGAAGCCGGTGGCTTCCGGTTACGGCTCGAAGCCGGATCGGTCCGCCGTCCGGCGTACGGGGTGCAAAACAAAAACCTATGCGGTTCTTATCGAATTACCGGCACCGCCGAGCACGTAAATCAGCTCAACCGAATTTCTGTACTCAAGCGCATAAATGCGATCTTCAATCCCATGCCGGCTAAAGCCGTGGGGTTTACGGATCCCCTATCGGGGACTCTAAATCCTCAATGGCGCTGCCTCGGCTTCTGCTTTCGAGCCTGCGTCTGGCGGTTTGCCTCCTTCTCGGAGAGAAGCTCCTTTTGATCGAGGCGCTGACGCTCGATTTCAGGCGACTGAGCGGCATCTGCCGGGATCGGTTTGGTGGGGTTCTGTTCGATAGCCTTTTCGGCTCGAACAGCGGCTGAGGCTTCTGCTTTCGTCCGGTAGGCATGATCGTCGCCACCGCCATCGATCGGTCGTTCTCCGGTCTTTGCGGTGCGTTTTGCCTGCTTCACCTCACGAGCGGCCTCAGCCTCTGTTTTCTCCTTCACCGTTTGGAGCGCCATCCCGATTTCCGCGTCGGTCCGGCGGACAGCTGGCGCCGCTTCAGCGCCATCGACGAAGCCGAGCTGCTTGCGCTCGCGGGCGCGCTCTTTCTCCTGCCGCTCCTCGACCTTCGCGCGGGCTGCTGTGAGTTTCTCCTGAAGCTCGGGGTTGGACAGCCTGAAGCCATGCTCTGCGGCGAGTTCGACGGCGATCGCCTTGTCACGCTCGGAGCCATTGACAGCGACAATACCCCACTTTTCCGACGCCACCCGCATCGCCTCGAGGATCGAAGCGCGCTCACGATCTGTCGGCTTCACCTTATCGCCTGTATCGAGCGGCGTCTTTGGCCCGTCCGGCGTCTGGGTGGACGCCAGCTCGACTTTCGCACCCGCCTCTGGCTGGATCACTTGTTCCTCCCGCTTCTGTCGCGCTGCGGCGGCAGGCGTGAATGCCAGTACAGCGTCCCGAAGGTTGGGAGTCTGAGTCCGATCAAGATGCGCACCGCCAGCACCCTCGGCATCTCGCCGGTCTGTCTGCCGCGTCTGTGTCTGCGTCACGCCCGGAAGGACGCTTGCCTGCTCCGGACGTTCGCGCGCGATCCGATCCTGGGCGGCGGCAAGCTTCTCCTGGAGCTCCGGATTGGTCAGCTGGAAACCGTGTTCCGCGGCCAGTTCGACAGCCAGTATCTTGTAGCGATCGGGACCGCCGACACGCACGGCTCCCCACTTTTCCGCGCCGAGTTGGAGAGCTGCGAGCACGGCCTCACGATCCCGAGAGCGGCTGACCTCCACGCGATCGCCATGATCGGTAAACGCGACAGCGCCGATCCGACCCTCCGGCGCTCGCTGGCTGTAGCGGATATCCTCACCGCGCTTTTCTGCAACGAAGCCGACAAAGCTCTGCGGGACAGGCTGAACCCAGGTTTCCCCTTCGATCCGGCCGCGTTTCGCCTCGATTGCGGTCAGAGCCTCGATCATCTTCGTCTGGCTCACATTCAGCTTCTGACGCAGGCCATCGAACTCCGCAAGCCGCTTTGGCGGCAGGTTCTTCGCCAAGGTATCGAGATTGGTCTCCATCTCGGCAAATGCCGAGGACATCGTCTCCAGGTCCGCCATGTCAGGCTCCTTTGCTGTCGTAAATTTATGGAAGTATCGTTCGGTCGCTGCCACCACACCGCTCAGGACGGCCTCAAGGGTCCGCCGCTGGAAATGGCGTATGGTGTCCGGGGGACCCGCATGACCGGACTCTGCGATCTGCAACTGACCACTCCAGCCAGCAGCACTTTCCACGGCATGTCTCAGCCCCTCCTGCCGTGTCGGGATGTGGACGACCTGCTGGCGGACAGCCTCGACGCGGCGACGAACCGTCTCGGAAGCATCACCCCTCTCAACGCGCCGAATATCCTTCATCTTGAAGCCCGGCGGATTGGCGCGTTCGAAGCGACTGACAGCGTCCATCGGGATGTTTCGTTCGCGTGCCTCCTGCGCCAGGGCCGCACGCCAGCGCCTGAGATCCTCGATCTTCGGATGCAGTTGCTTGCCGGTCTCCGACACCATCTTTACCACCGCATGGATATGGAGGTGATTGCGATCTTCGTGCAGCGTGAACAGAAAGCGATGGTCGGCAAACTCCCTGGCGAGCATGGCGCGGGCGGCGCCGACAAAAGCCTCCTTCGACGTCCCCGGCTTGGCGCTGAGCACGATATGGGCGACATCGCGCCGCTGCTGCGAGCGCAAATCCCGCTTCCAGTCCCGTGCCTCATCCAGAATCGAGTATTCGCCGCCGACCTCGTGCTGCCCAACAAAAGCGCCGGCCTTGTCCATTCGGACCGCGGTGATCGTGTGGCGGCCAGCCTTCTGCAGCTGGCCGAGCGCGCGTGCGACGCCCTCGACCCCGTGACTGAAGCCATGCACGTCGACACGCGCCTCCGCCCCAAAAGCACCTTTCAACCGCGCTTCAAGGTCCCGCAGCGATTTGCGGTTATCGAATATCCGGCCAGCTCGCGTCTCCCCCTCCAGGCGCCGCCGCGCGGCACTGATCACCAGCTCGACACGCCGGCCATCCCCGCCAACATCGCTTTGCCAGGCGATCCTGTGACCGGTAAGGGCGCCTTTCAGTCTCTCACCGACTACATCATGCGATAAATCTTCCGACGAAGGCAGGGTGAGTGATAGGCGCAGCACGTCCTTTGAGGGCTTGCGGCCATCCTCTTCGGCCCAATCGTTCGCCAACGCCTTGTTCCAGTCGCGCCCCTCGAGCAACTCGCCGGCTTCGTTCTCGACGGGGAGTTCACCATCGCGGCTCTGATAGCCGAGCAACTTGCCAACCCGCGTCTTCCCAGCCGCAAAGCTGACGAGCTTGACCACGGCGGGCTGAGAGACTCGTGCAATGGACCGCCGGAAAACCGCAGGCCTATCCGACAGGGCAGTCGCACTTGCCCCCGCCTCATCCTGGCTCCTCTGTCCAACACGGCGTGAAGTGGCTTTCCGGCCACCGGAACCACTGCCGGGGCGCCGGCGCAACTCATCGTCGAACAGCACTGGCTGCGACGTTGGACCGGTCCAGGGGCGGCCACCCGATTGCGGTCGCCCCTCGTACGTCACTGGCGGACGCCCGCGCTTTCGGATCCCGTCGGCCTTGCCTGCATCGAGACCTGGCAGGCTTGCCAGAGGCCGCTTCTTGCGCTCCGCCTCATCCAGCAATGCCAGAAAGCCGCCGAGATCAAACATCGCCGGTCACCCTCTGGCGGGCGACACGCTGCTCCTCATCGCACATCGCGCGGATCTCGGATGCCTGGTCGTTTACCAGCCGTGCCAGACGGCCAATCCCATCGATCAACACTTCGAAGGCGGGATCGTCCTTGCCGCTCAAGCCGCGCGCAATCCGGTCGAGGCTGCCACCAACCTGCCGGAGCTCCTCGGCATGGACGCGAACAGCGAAACCACCCTCCCCGTCCAGTGTCGCCCCAAAGCCACCGGCCCGGCGGGACAGCCGCCGCAGGACCTCGCTGACACTCAACCCGACATCCACGCTGAACGTCCGAAGAGCGAGAAACTCTGCCTCGCTCAGGCGCACATGCACGACTTTCTGTCGGGTGGAATGCCTCGCCATGATCCTTGCTCACCGCCTCTTCTTCTCTCCTGGTCGCGGCTTCCGCGACTGCCGGGAGGATCTTTTCGCCCGTTTCGGGCACACGCCAGTTTTGTATCACCAAAACTGCTATCCTGCCATCCAAAAATAGAGAAAAATTCAATTATTTCCGTGGGTTAAGTGGCTCTATAGCCATGTGCGGCCCGCCTGGCTGTAGTGGCTCATGAGGCTCAGGGCGTGCCCTGGAACGAAGTCGTCGGATTTCGGGTCTTTGTAGGCGCGGCCGACGCGCTGACAGCTAAATGTTCAACCAATGACCGAGTTTCCAACGACTTGAGTGGCCGTATAACCTAGTGCTGCTCGTCGTGGCGGTTGCGACCGTCGAGGCTAAATGACGGCCTTGCGATAGTGCAGCCTTATTGCAGGGCCGTTGCCGGCATAGCCGGAGCCCTGCCGCCCAAATGCAGGGATTTCCGGCAATTAGCGTGGCTGTTCGGCCATCTGTGGCTCGTCTGGCCGCAATGGCCCAACGGGCTTGTTCGACCGCATTGGCACACCGATCGGATGATTTAATATGACATATATGAATAATTGTTAGTGAGTTCGTCAGTCTTCGACCAGAGTTGAGGGCAGCCCCATTCGAGGGTCCATGCGGGGAATACCTACCAGTCTCTACGCGCGCCAAGAAGGCCTAGTCAATAACGGGCCGCGTTGGCTCGTGGGCCACGCGTGACTTATCAGCCTTGGCAGCCTGTCCGTTTACTGTTATATTACGTATATGACTATTTATCATGCTTATCGTGAGGGCCGATGACGATCCTTGCTTTCGCTCATTCAAAGGGCGGGGTCGGCAAGTCGACCTTATGCCTGTTGATTGCCTCCGAACTCGCGCGCAGCGGAACACGCGTGCTCATCATCGATGCAGACCATCTGCAGCAATCCTGCCTGCAATGGACCGAGCGCTGCCGCGCAGCGAACTCTCTCGCGGCCACCCTGTCAACGGAGCCTGCCTCCAAGCCCGACGACCTGAAACGGATTCTCAAGTCTACCAAAGCCGACATCGTTCTCATCGACGTCCAAGGCTCCATGCACGATCTCCTTATCGCGGCGATCGTCGCGAGTGATCTCACGCTGGTCCCCTCCAAGGCGAACGTCATGGAGATGATAGAAACGGTGAAGCTCTTCGAATGGGCAACCATCCTGAAGCGCGCGCCGCTCCGCCTCGTACTCAATCGCGTCGACGGTATCGACACCAATACGACAGCGTTCCGGGATGCCGTCCGCATGATCCGCGAGCATAGACTTCCGGCCCTGCCGACCTTCGTCCGCGCCCGCAAGATCTACGAGCAATTCACCCGCGATGCCGGTTCGCTCGACCACATCGCCCGAGACCCCTCCAAGGCGGAGCAGGTGGTCAAGGCACGGGCCAACATCCTTGGTCTTATCGCAGACATCACCGCGGCGATCGATCTCCCCGCATCAAAGGACGGCTCCGAATGACACAATTTCCTCCCCTTCCCAGAGGTCGCCGCAATCTCGATGACCTCGACGCCCTGATCGACGCTTCCATCGGCCAGTCCGAAGTCGGTCAGGACCAGCGTCATGGCAGCACGACCAGTGTCTCCCCGATACAAGTCGATCGTGAGCGGCCGCAAGCCGCATCGCACCCCGGCGCAGGCCCCGAACGGTTTCGTGTCATGATCGACCCCGCCGTGATCGTCGCGACCAAGCATCTCGCTCTTGAAAGAAAAGTCGCCCCCTCGGAGATCGTCGAGCTGGCGCTGCGGCAGTATCTCAACCTCGAAACATGACCGTCTCTCGCGCGTGCGCGTGCACTCGAGGCACCCAGAGAGAACTGGAAAACTAAATGGCGAAAGAACCGGACTTGAAGGAACTGGTTGAGGAGATCGAAGACATCGTGGATGACACGCACGACCTTAACACCCAAAAGGCGGGGTGTACAAGAAGGCGCGATCCAAAGGCTACGATGTGCGAACTCTCAAAAAGGTCGTCAGCCAACGGCGGAGACGTGGTCACGGTGGTCAGGCGAAAATTCAGGTCCATGACAGCACTGTCGAGCGATACCACGCCTTGCTGGAATGAGCGACCGAGTACCTGGACATCATGAACTCTCTCACGATGCCGACCTTTGGCCGTCCGCGCCAGCAGCACGCAGCAGTGCCATCAGCATCGGCCCAAGTGAGAACTCACCTTGTTCCGCCCTTCGCGTCAGGTCGCGGAGATATCCACCGGCCGAGTTGATATGCCCTGCCCTTTCGAGGATACAGGCGATGGCCGTGGCGGCATTTTCAGGCCCCATGACCTCGCAGGCAAGCTGATATGCCGACGGGCTCACCCCCAGCATCGATCGGACCACAACGGCTGCAGCCATCAGGTCGCGCCACCGCTCCACTTTGCCGTCCGGACTGTAGTCGGCTATTTGCGGGCAAGCCCTCAAAACCATCCCCAATGGGAAAGCCGTCAGCGTCTCACGCTTTGGCTTCTGATTTGTCGCAACGGTCACGCCCTGCTCTTTTTCGGAGCTAGGTTCAAGTTCATTAAGGGATTCGGGTTTTGAATTCTGTATGTGGCACCCATCTTGGACATCATTGCCGTCTGTTTTTTGTGTTTTAAGCTGAATTTCCAATTGGTTGAGAATCTCCTCACGAAGGACGCTCATCTCGTTGAGAACAATTTCGATATCTGTGCGGGAAGGATGTCGCGGCAGACGGGAAACCAGATCGACATAGATGGCCTCAATGGCTGTCCAGTCACCCTCAGCACCCTCCTCAATGGCAGCGCTGATCAGCTTGCGGACGTCGCGGCGGCAGATGGTCAAGGCTTCTCTGGCGAGCTTGTAGCGGCGCCTTTCGGCGACCACATCCTGTGCGCGCTGAGCCAACTCCTCAGCTCTTACGACGAGCGGAGAGAGATCGAAACCGTAGGCCGCCTCAATCTCCCCTGCCCCGTCCCGATGGACATAGCGTTTGCCATTCGGGCTGTCGCGGCGCTGGATAAGGCCGGCCTCGACAAGCGCTGCTAGGTGACGACGCAGGGTCGTCCCCGCAATCCCATGGGCGCGGAGGGAGAGCTGTTGGTTCGACGGGAAGACCACAAGGCCCTGCTCTACCGACAGTTCCTTCTCAGGATAAAAGCTCAGCAATGCGTCAAGCACGGCTAGGGCACGATCCTGAAGCCCCAGAGTCTCTCTCGCCTCGCATGCGTCTCGGAAAACACGCCACTTATCGACAGGTCTGGCATCCTGATTTCGAGCCGCTTCGAACTGGCCTTTTACCAAGGCAAGCTTCGCTGGCCGCCGCCCGAACGGCGTCGTCACATTTCCACTTTGCATCTTCCTTCACCTTTCAAAAGGCAAAAGAAATTCGCTCACCAAAACGGCGCTAAATGCTTGACAGCGATTCCGGGAAATGCGAATCTCGATCTTGCTAGAGAATACGAGAAGGGCTTCCACGGCTTAGGTCGATTGGGGGCCTTTTTCTTTTGCGGACTTGTCTCCATTTTCGAATTAAATTGTCAGATGACAATTCGCTTAAGTGTCTGCCTTCGTGGACATTTCTTTTTCGAAGGCTGTAACGAGATCCGGCATGCGACTCGAAAGAAACGCAGCAAACTCTTTCGACGTCACCGCGAGTTTAGATGCGCGCGATCCGTGCTCAAACGATCCGAGAACCCGGCCATCTTCGGTCCGTATCGGCTCTTTTCGGTTCGGTTTTGTCGGGACGGGCTCCTGAACGCTTTTCCAGAGCCGCTCGAAACGAGTGTTAGAATCTGCTTCGACAAACTCAGGAGAACGAATTTCAGACTGCACCCGCTGCGCTACAGTGACGCTCTTCAAGCGTTCGACAATTGCGAGCCAACGTGGTCGGCCTACCTTGGGTGCAGGGCCAATGGCCAAAATAATATCTTGACCCACACCTTCTGCTACCTGAAGCAAGCGAGACGTTTCGGGCTTATCGACAGACAAAGCTTTCGCGATCGTGTCGCGATCGAAACCGTGCGTTTCAAGCCGCTGGGCAAACAACGCCTTTTCGATAAAGCTCAGATCTACACGAGGACCGTTTTCTTGGCCTTGCGCCAAAACCACTTCTTCATCTGACAACGCTTTCACAACCGCCCTGACGGGGCGGCCTGTCAGGGCGGCGACGCGCAAGCGGCGATGACCGTATGCGGCTTGGTAACGTCCTGGATTAGAAGGATGCGGCCTCACAAGGATCGGAACCTGTTGACCGCTCTCTGAGATAGACGACACCAAGCGATCGAATTCTGGATCATTCTGTTCCGCGATGCGATCTTGTACAAATGCGGCATCAACAAATGCCGGGTCGAGTTCGACGACTTTGTCACCTGCGGCGAGCACCTGCCGCAGCTCCTTGGCCGCTGCGGCCTCTCCACTTAGACGCTCCATGGATAGATTCATCGCACGAACCGCCCCACTTGGTTTGTGGGGCTGCGGTGCTACCTGGACACCACCTGTGCTTTGACCGGACTCACTGATCAAGGTTTTAAGGACATCCCTCGCCTTCATGCTCTACTCCATGCATCGCGCACTAATGCTTCGACCTCAGCGTTGACACTGTCCATCGCCTCGACAGCTCGATCATAGGTCTGCCGGTTCATCGTCTCCCGACCCGCCTCGTAGATCGTCTGCTTGGAAAGGCCGGCGTCCGAAACAGCGGTCGATTTCACCATCATGGAGGTTAGGACGCGCTCACCAAAAATACTCCTGAGAAAAGCAACGATTTGCGCCTGCGGCCCATCATTCGGCTCATAGCGCGTGACCAGATAGCGCATCCAGTCGTAGTCGAGGTTCCCGCCTGCCTCTCTCACTACATTCAAAAGATCCGATGTCATCGACAGAAATTGGTTCATCGAAGCCACGTCCAACATTTGCGGGTGCACGGTGATCAGGACGGCCGTCGCGGCACAGAGGGCCGACAAGGTGAGAAACCCGAGCGTCGGAGGGCAATCGATTACGACGACATCATAATTGCCTTGCACCTCCGTCAGTGCCGAACTGACACGCATGAAGAACATATCGGTATCGTCACCGTCTCGTGAGGCGAGAGCACGCGGGGTGTCGTGCTCAAACTCGTGAAGCTCTAAGTTACCGGGGATAAGATCCAAGCCTGAGAAATAGGTCTTCCTGACGATCTCTGTGACAGACCGTCGATGCTCGTCGTATCGGATAGCACCATAAAGAGTCTGATTTTCATCGACATCGAATTCCGGCTGAAAGCCCAGCATCGCCGACATCGATGCCTGTGGATCCAAGTCCACCGCAAGCACGCGATAACCGCGCAGAGCTAAATATTGGGCGAGATGGATGGCAGTGGTCGTCTTCCCTGAGCCGCCTTTGAAATTCGTGACAGCGATGACTTGTAGGTGGTCATTTTCACGACGACCAGGTAGGTAGGTTGGCTTCGTCCGTCCGAGAATTTGGCGGATCGTATGAACCTCGCTGAGCGAGAATGTTCTCTTGCCCGAAGCAGTCTTTTCTGAGGTGACCGCATCTTCCTGAGTGGCTATGTGCCTGACGTAACTGTCCGTGACGCCAAGAAGCTTTGCGGTCTCGCTGCTGCTGAACCGCCGAAGCGACTTTTTTGAGCTTGGAGAGAACAACCGCTCAAAAAGCTCTTGTAGCTTCGAGCTCAGGACGGCAGAATCTGTCCCAATGGTTTCGTCGATCGAAACACGATTGCCTTTTTCCATTTTCACGGAAATTGCCGCCCTATTCGCCATTCACGCCATTCCTAAAAATTCCTGATATTTTGCGTGAATGATGATCATGCGTATCGTATCGTCAAGCTATTTTTAGTTAAAGCGTCTAAACGACTTTGCGCTCAACCCGATATCTTTGTTTTTCAATGCCTTACAATGATTGTCAGGTGACAATTTTTGCCGACCGATATTCGAAGGAAATTCAATACGCGAGAATCGGATAGAATCGCTTCTGTTTATTGGAGGGTTTAGTCAGCGCCCTCCTTGATCTTGGAATCAACAAGATACCGGCGCATACGCATCTAAGGCTGCGTGGTTGGCATGCAAGTTACACTAGGATTCGGTAGGTAATAGATGATGACGGCGGGCAGGTCAGGCCCTCTTCCGCACAGTTCCGAAACGGTAAGTTTTCTTACCCAATGCAGTGAGCCGAGAAACTCGTAGTCGTGACGGTCTCCGCAATGCGGCAATCCCCGGCGTCATCGATATGCGCGTGTCGGCCAACGGTGTAAGGATGGTCGTTGCGAGCCAATAGCGCTCCAGCCCCCGGTGACGGATGTTCTGCTTCATGATCCAAAACCATCCTGATGGCACTTTCACGGACTTCAGCTGAAAACTTCTTCCTTGTCTTGCTAATAATGGCTCCCGTCTCTCAGAAGTTGGAACCTCCGGCAGACGCGGGCGGTTCAACCGTTAGCGGTTGGCAATGCCTCCAATGGCAGCGGCGACGAGATGGAGCGAGGCGACAAGCGCCCTGGCCGCTCTTGCGGCCGGAGCCTTCGCCATCACCTCGGCGCTAGTTGGGAGCGCGGCTACGGCTCCAGAGCAGCTCAGCCTAGGTGAGATGTCGGGTGAAAATGCGAAGCTTGAACATTTGGCTGTCCGAGGGGTGGGGTTAGGGGACCCCTCGGTAACGCTTCGGCCGAAGGCTGGCCGTGAGATCGCGGCGACCAGACCGTACGCGACATAAAAACAAACTGAGCTGGCCGCGCATATCGGCTGTGTAAGTCGCAACCGTAGTGGATGTGGGCTTTGGGGTATCTCCGGTGCCGGCGTCTCGGATCGCAAATCGCGCTGCTGCCTCTGGCGCATCGTCCATCTTTCTGAGCTTACCAGCCCATCCGCCGAGAACATGGGCGCAGGTCGCCCATTCCTCCCGAAACTCCATTCTGAGAATATCACCCTTGATGACGAGGGCGGGGATGTGCATCAACGCGAATTGAATATAGGCCATGTGGACCACCCGGCGATCAACATCAACCGCCGTCACGTGAAGGCATTGTTGATAATTGAAGCCAGCCTCCCTGACGGCTCGGCCAAAGCGATGATCATGGTGCCAGATCCGCACGCCGGTTCCTGGGCGCACATGAAACCCCTCCCCTTCAGTTTCTGCGTGATCGTCTGTCCCATCATCTGGTAGATCGGACACGGGGTGAAAAACTGGCCGCGCGCCGTGTTGTGAAGCTCAAGAGCATGGAACACCGGACCGAGGATGTCGGTCGGGCTTGCTTCGAAAGCCTGAATGAGTTCGCCCATGATCTGTGGGAAAAGGTCTAGCGCCTCGCAGTCATACCGCGTGATGATTTCGATATAACGGCTCTCGCGCTTTTCTCTGTGACGGAGATCGACAGCGTTGCTGAACGAGATCGCCGCACAATCGCACCAGTCGCCGAAGACCGTATAGAGGTCATGGCTGTAGCGCATCGCTTGAAACAGCTTCACGATGGATTGGGTATATTGTGTCATCTCGTCCGATCCCGATTGTTCGCGCCAGTGGCTTTTCCTTGCCCCTCTCGGCAGGGGCTGCGCTCCTGCTCCCCGATCTCGTGCGGAACAGCGGGGGTTGGGGGGGGCAAGGAGAAAGTCGGTAGGGGGATCGCCCACCCGAAGGGCAGCGCGGACCTGCGCATGTCCTGCACGACCGGAGCGCAGCGACGGGAGGAAGGATGGGGAAACCGGAATTTGTCCTTGTGGAGGATGGGGAGCAGCGTTCCCCATCCTCCTCCTAAGAAAAAATGAGAGCATCGGAGAAATCAGCATAGCGGCGACCGACGGGCGGATTTCGGGAATTCTCGCACGCTGGCGCGGAGACAGGGCAGCCGCAGGAGACTTAGCATAGCGCCACGAAGCGGAAGCCGGGACCGACTGCCCCCGCGCCGGCGTTCGGTGCGAAAAGTCGAAGGTGCTTCAGCGCCCGCTTCCTGACGATGGCCTGGTGCTGCTTCCCGTCGAGAACGAGAGCAAGCCACTTGATCTGTTCGGGTGACAGGGTGGGTGGGGAGTTCGAGGGGCGGGGCCGACAGGGGGAGCCCTTCGAAGGCGGCCGGGTTCGTCGTGAAAACCCGGCCTGATCGGGTCCGCCGCGCCTGATGGCGTTCCTGTCTTCGTTCTCTAACAAACGATCTCCAGCGTCAACGACGATCGCTCGCAGAGCTGCGCGGCGATGCATTCTGCGTCATGGAAACTGATGCAATCGGTGATGGCTTCGCAACCACCAGCGATCAGCCTCCCGTAGATCGTGAAAAACTGCGCCTCGTCGCGGGATATTCCACCTTCGATCATCGTTCCGCTCTCGCCATCCTCGGCAGCATCGATGCACCCGCCAAGCTCTAGATCGGAGAATGTTCTCCAATCAGGCTCTTTCAGGTCCGTGCAGCAGTTGAACAGAATGTTAGGTGCGAAGGTTGCGGAATCGGGGCGCATCAGCGCGCCCCTTTCAGCTTTGCCATCTCCTCACCAAGAAGCCACAGCGCTTTGTTGAGTCTGATATCCTGATCGATCCCGGTGACAGCACGGGATTTGACACGGCGAGGGCGTCCAAGGTCGTCGCGGCCAACTGCCCGAATCCCGCCTTTGATCGCATTCTCCTGCACGACGTTCCATGTGCTCCAAAGATCATTTCCGAGATCGCCGGAGCGGCGTTGCGTCAAAAGCTGCTCAGGCTTGATGGGCGTCGTTACTTCGCCGCTGCTGTCGCCAAAGCGCAGAAGATGGGCACTCCTTGCGAGGATCTCCCGCTCGTCGCGATTGAGCTGCATGTTCGACCAGTCCTGTGGGGCAACAAGTGCCTGCTCGGCAGCCTTCAGGACAGTATAGGTCCCATCGATCACCTTGCCCTGCACGTCCCCGGAATGGCGCACCTTGATTTCCTCCACCTTGCCGGTCTTGGCGACAAGCGAGTTGAGGCAACGGATGCGAAACAGACCCGCCATCAATTCATAGGCGCTTGTCCCGTCATTCGCGTTCTTCAGAAGGATTTCGCAGACGGTATCGCCAACATTGTAGGTCTTGCCATCGTCGATGCGGCGAAGACGGATAAGATGTTTCGTAAACTCTGCTTTGCCCTCGGTGCGACTGGTGGCCTGTCGAGCGCCGACGGGCACAAAACCTTCCTTCGTCAGCCCACGCAAAATCTCGATGGTCGGAATAGGCTGAAAGCGTTCCGAACGGCTTTCATGTGCGGACAAGGCAAAGATGGATGGCGCGACCTTGCGCATTTCATCCTCGGTCAAGGCGCGGCCAGTGTCGAAACGTGCTGTGTCTGTGTAGATGCTCATGATGGTATCTCCAACGGTTCCCGATATCCGAGAGAGCAAGCCCCGCAGTGGGCGAAGCCTTTCGCCACCGTTTCGGTGGATGTGCCCTCACATCCTCCGGAACGAAGGGGAAAGGGCGAAGCCCGCTCCCCGTTGGTCTGTCGGGCTAGTCATGGGTCCGGACGGCTGAAAAACGGAAGGTTCGGCGCGCAAGCGGTGAAAGCCGCTTTTTCTGACGGCCGGACAGGCGAAGCCTGCTTGCCCATTGGCGAGACCGGGAGACCATCATAGAGCGGGGAAACAGACAGGAAGAAGGGCAGCAAGCACGAGCAGCTGCACCGTGCGGAAGAGAGCGCCGGAGGGCGGTCACGTCGTTGTTATGAAAAGATTTTAATTGAAGAAGCTGTCCACGGCCTTAATCGCAACCACGAGGGTAAAATGAACCGTCTTCATTGTATGCTTACTGCAGCCACATTCGTTGCTATGGCGGGTGCTTCCACCATCGCCCATGCGATGGGCAACCCTGCTTCCGCCTTCTGCAATGAAATGGGCGGACGATCAGAAACCGCGACATTGAAATCAGGCGACGAGATTGGTCTGTGCTATCTTCCAGGCAAGAAGGTCGTTGAAGAGTGGACCCTATTTCACATGTTCGATGGAAAGGTCCCATCAGACGATGACAATCCGTTTCTCGACTGACATGGCCTGAGCAAGGCAGAGAATTATAAGGGAGCGTTCTTACGCTCCCTTTTTTGTTTAATGGAGCGCTCGCTCTCGGGGTCGTCTCTCTGAGGAACCACTCAGTGGCTCATGGTCTGATGCCGTTATCGATCATTTACGTGAATCATGACCAGCGAACTGATTCAAAACTCTGATTGGACACGAGCAGCCGTAACGGCGAGAATCGCCGCATGCCGATACAGCCTTCGCCCTTTTACGCCGAACGCCTCGATCCTGCCCGCAACATGGCGCGGTTCTACGCGCTTGAGGTTTGCGAGGATCTGTTTGGCACGATCTGGCTCGAGCGACGTTGGGGCCGGATCGGAAGCCGCGGCCAAATCAAGGTCGAGCTGATCGGCAGAGGCGAGGATCCGTTCACGCGTCTTGCAGCGCTGGCGCGCAAAAAGACGCAGCGCGGCTATCAACAAAAGTAATGTCCGCCGACTGGCGGTCCTTCTTCAGGCCGACCGACGATAAGACGATGCCCCCGGCTTTTGGCCGGGGGGCTGTCGAGCTGTCAGTCCCACGCGATGACGGCCATCAGCTCGTCATCGTCCTGTCCGGGATAGCGGCCGAGATTGGCGTTGAGCTTGCCATAGCCTGTGTTAACGGAGAGGGTGAAGTAGTCGCCGCCGTTCTGGTTCTTCTTCTGCCAGATGCCGCCGATTTCGACACGGCGGCCACGGGGCGTCTTGGCGAAGAGGCGATAGACCGGAGCCTTGGCGTTGGTGCTGTCGAATTCTTCACCGAAAATATCGAGGTCGTATGCGAGCGATGCGATGTTGCCGGTGAGCGTGTTGTTGTCGTTGAAGCGGATGAAGTTGACGAGATCGGTCATGGCGGTGTCTCCTTGGTTTGCGTTGCCGATGGTCACGACAGAGCGGCCGGAAGACGGGCTGATTGCACCCGAAGGGGCAGAGCGGATGCGGAGCACCGCAGGCAGCAAGGAATTTGCTTCGCGAGGAATGGCGTCCGCCAGGGGAAATTCGTTGATGAGTGCGGTTGCTGTCAGACTGGCCGGCCGCAGTGACCCATCGACTGAGGCAACGCGACCCAAGGAGAGACCGGGTTCTCTCGATCACGTCTCATCCCCTTCGATGATAACGACACGCTCACCGGGATCATCCGCCGCTCATTAAGGGCGATATCTTCGGTGAAGAATTTGCCAGCGCGATGACCCAAGCAATAGCTCTTTCTCTCTGCCCACTCAGGCTCCGGGACCGCTTCTCGTCTATTATGGAGGGCATTTGGAGAAGAGGAACCGGTAGGAACGGCGTTGGTCTGCTGCAGTCTCGCAACATATTGTCGTGCATTTCGACGCCAGCCTTACCGCCAATCCGAGTTGATGTTGAGCCTCCGTAGCTCATGTCTAAAACACCATTCCAACAGCCTCTGGCCTAAAGCCGGGGGCGTCGTCATTCCATCGACGGAAGATTTCCATACGGGCGGGCAGGGGTGCGCGAGGGGAAGGGCCGAAGGGGGTTCCCCTCGCCCGAGTCAGCGGCCCTCACGCTGCTAACTTAAAGGTCACATCGAATTCAAAGTGAATTCCATCATAAGGAAACTCAACACCCTTTTCATGTCGCTCAAGAACATCGCTGTTGATGAGCGTCGTGATGTCGCGGTGAACAGCTTGTACATCGCGATTGACACGTCTTGCGACTTCGCGGATCGCAAGTGGTCCCTGAGCGGTCAGCGCCTTTACGATATCGAGCCGCAACGGAGCGAGAATACGATGCATGTCCTCGTAAGTTTCAAATCCGAGGGTGGGCGCAGCGTCTGTCAGTTTTCAAGACTTGGCGAGATCGGCCTTGGCGAGAATCTCAGTTTCCAGATCATCGAAGGTACTCAAACGTACGGTCAGTTTGGTCATGCCAGAATCCTTTCGATGCCTGTTCTGAATGCCCTTAAGCAGGCTGCGCAGATTGTTGAGCTCGATTGGTTCTTCGCGTCCCTCTATGTGGCATGGTCCCTTTCCCGTGCTCATTGTCATACCGAAGAACACAAACGCCCTTCACGACAAGAGCAAGGCGATATTTCCTGAGTATGGACACTACCGGGAACCAGCTTGGGCAATTCCCACAACACGATCTCGTAGAATGAGCGCTCGGAAAGAGCGACGCAAGATTTCTGAATGAGAACTGCTTTCATGTTGTTGGCCATAACAACAGAGATGCCCGTTGTCAGCAAAAACAACAGACGCTTTCATCGATAAGTCGGACGCGGCAATGGCGTCCCGGCGGAGCGCTGCCTTGATGGTATAGCTGTTGCGGTTCCATGATGGACTCCACCAAGTCTTCATCTTGCGAAAAGGTTTTGATGGTGTCCCCAAATATTTAGTTCACGTTGTTCTAGGTAGCGTCGAAGAGCAGTCCCGCAAGGTCACTACGCTTCATCTAATCAGGCCGTAAGGCACGCATTCCGCGTTGCAGAGAAGAAACGCGAAACCTTCCAGAAGCATTCTGAATTTTCCCCTTGTGTTCGCAATAGGGAGAAGTTCCTCATTATGTAAGATCATAGTGATAACCAATAAATATCTTTAACTCCTTACCACTAACAGAGACCAGAAGACCGGCTGCAGTTGCCATCAAAGAAGGTAGTTCGGGAATTGTCGGAGGTGACTTTCAACCGCAGCACTACGAGCCTCCGGCCTGAACGGTCGATTTAATGTGAGCATTTTCATGAATGAGATTAGTTTGCGTGATGCGGTCCTCACGGATCAACTGTTTGCCGTCAGAAAAACGGTCGCAATATCAATTCCCGTGAACATGCTCCTGGGATTAGCATCTTTGCTGGTGGCGATCCACGACAATAAGACGGTCATCGCATCGTTTTGGTTTGCCTGCTCGTCCATTGTTAATATTTTTCGTTTGGCACTCTGCCGGCTTCCCGTCCAACGGCGCGGACGGCAGGCGGGCGCGACGATCTTGGGAGTGCCGTGCCTCGGCGTTTCGAGCCATCTTCGGATCCACACCGCCCTCGCTTTCGTATCCGGTCTAGTTTGGGGCTTCATCCCCGTTCTGTGCAACTGGTATACATCGCCTCACACTCTCTTTTACCTGACGGTGGTCTGCGGCATTACCGCGGGCGCTGTGACGCACGGATTTGCCTATGCTCGTATTCCTGTGTGCTTCATCACCCCACCCCTGCTCTCTGTCGTCATGTGTCTGGTGTTAGCAGGTGGCTTTGATCGATACATGCTGGCAGCAGCCGTAGCGCTTTATTTAGTGGCGCAAGTCCGCAGCACACGCGATGGACAGGCGTTTGTCATCAACGATATCAAACAGAAGCACCAAGCCACTGCGTTATCCCGATCACTTGAGATCGCAAATCAACAAAAGACTTCGTATGCTGAGGAGATGCAACGAAGAGCAGCCGAAGATCCATTGACCGGTCTTTTGAATCGTCGTGGATTTATGGAAGTGCTTGAAGAAAAGATTGGACAAAATAACTTTGGCTCTCTCATGCTCCTTGACCTAGATGGCTTCAAGTCGGTCAACGACTCGTTCGGGCACAAAGCTGGTGATCAGGTCCTGATCGAAGTGGCGAAAAGATTGAAAGACGTCATTCCGGATGACGTGCTACTTGCCCGCATGGGGGGCGACGAATTTGCGATCTTGCTCAACCATCGAGCAACGAAGGAAAATGCAGAGACAATTGCCGAGCAGATAATGATGGCCATCTCCGTGCCATTCCCGAAACTGAACGTCGGGCGCGTGGGCGCCAGTGTCGGTATTTACATCGGCTCACTAAACGAAATCGAAAAGGCTCTCGTGTATGCGGACACTGCACTTTATGCCGCCAAGAAACAAGGTCGCAACTGTTGGCGCCTGTTCGATCAGGAACTACAAACGCAGGCCGAGCTCTTTCATGACATTGAGAGGGATCTTGCTCAGGCGTTGCTCAACGAAGCGCTGGAAGTTCACTATCAACCAATCGTTGGCGATGGCGGAAAACGGGTAGATACATTGGAAGCGCTCCTGCGCTGGCATCATTATCAACATGGATGGGTCGCTCCGCCGACTGTCGTCGAGATAGCTTCCAGGACAGGGCTTGCCGAGGCACTGCTCCGCTTCATCATAAGCGAGGCGGTCAAAATGGCGCTAGTCGTGAAGGAGATGAACGCAGGTGACGTACGGATTGCTGTCAATGTGTCTCCCCGGGAGCTTGCACAACTCGCGGTAGACGACTTGATCTTCGCGGCGCTCAATGAAGCTGGGCTAAGCCCCTCAGCGCTAGAGGTGGAAATAACCGAGGATGTCGGGATCGATCTGAGGGCTGTCCAGTCCAAAATCGAGCGGCTCTCTAAGGCCGGTGTCCGTATCGCGATCGATGATTTCGGTACGGGGTACTCATCACTTGGCTCACTCCATGACATCCGTGCTGATCGCGTCAAGATCGATAAAATCTTAGTCACGGGGACAACACTTGTATCGGCTTCGAGGTCCCTGATTGACGCCATCTTGCTCGTTTCCCAAGCGTACGGCTTCGATGTTGTAGCGGAGGGTGTGGAAACCGAGGAGGATCTTAAAACAATGAAGACGCTTAATTGCGCTCTGTTGCAGGGCTACCTTTTTGCACCCGCGATGCCGAAAGACAGGGCTGTCGCTTGGCTTCTAGAAACGCCGAGGAACATGAACAGTTTATAAGAAATTCATAGTACAAACACCCGGCCGCTTCTCGTCTGTGTAGGGTATTGGCAGAAGGCGAACCGGCAGGAAACGCGTTGGTGTACTGCACTTCTCGCAACTTGATGTCGTGCATATCGACGCCTGCTTCCTGTCAGTCCAGCGGGGTTAATGCTGAGGCTCCGTAACCGCATGTCTAAGACACCATCCCGACAGCCCATGGCCAAAAGCCGGGATCATCGTCATGCCGGTGACGGAAGAATTCCATACGGGCGGGCAGGGGAGCGCGAGGGGAGGGGCCGAAGGGGGTTCCCTCGCTGCGGTTTCCCAAACACGCAGCGCTAAATGAAAGCTTCAGCGCCACTTCGATGAAATCACGCCACTCTTCTGGACGATGCCATCATCATGTCGACATGGATGTTCTCGAAGGGGCAATTTAGAGCGCCGCGTTCGTCCTTCTCGATCAGGCCTAACTCGACCAAGGTCGAAGCGTCTTCGTGAACGCGTTTCACATCCCGTCCCAATCTGCGCGCAAGTTCACGCACACCGACTGTGCCGCTACCCAACAATGCGTCCAGTAACTCCCAACGCCGCTCGGTCAAGCGAGAGAAGAACGCACCGGGTGTCTCAAAATTAAGCGTCTCACCCTGATACTCACCAGTTCTAAGGCCGGTCACGGCACGCTTACCTGCTGCGCGCAACGCGGTTTTCCAATCTGGATTTGTCGTGATCGTCAGTGTTCTCATGACTGCCTCCGCTTTTCTACTTCCGACAGAAAGTCTTCGATGAGTTGGTCGATGGTTTGGAACTGATAGGGATACTCCCCGCCGTCCAAATGCATATGGTCGCCTTTTCCTCTCTCATTGTCGAAGCCCACAACGCGTTCACCGTTCCTTATGTAGACCAGCCGGTATTTGAACCCGTGCTCAGTGGGCGGTACAGGTGTTGGCACTTTCCAGATCACAAACTGGATAATGCTTCCATCCGCCTCAATGCTCTTATGCTCTGTGATCTTCTGCGCCTTCATGTTGTCCATAATGCCAACATTCCTCATTGTTGTCAAGTCCGCCAACATCAATGACGGAAAGCCGGTCGCAGCTTGGAGTGTCTGCGACCGGCGACGGCTGGCGTTACTCAGCCGCCTCGGGGAAGCCCACCATGTCGGGGTCTTCGATCATGTCAGCGTCATCGATCACGCTGTCGTCTGCCTCGTCTGTGGTGTGCGCTACGCCAGCCACCGCCGATGACCCTTTGCCCGTGTCGGTCTTGGCGATCGCGGCACGGATAGGGGAGGGGAGCCATGCGCTGCCTTTGGTCTGGGCCTCGGCATAGGCTGCGGCTTCGGCCTTCTTCATCCGCCCGATCCCGCTGGCAAACTCCGGTCCCTTGATGTCAGTCAGCGCCGCTTCGATGCCATCGCGGGTGAGGTGGTTGAAGTAGCTCTCTGCCGTGGCTTCGAAGTAGTTGGTCATGTCGAGATCGAGCGCCTGCGCCAGAACCTCGGCATGAGCGCGCTGCGTTTTGCGGTAATCGTACTTGTCCTTGACCGCGTCGATGGCATGGGACGCGACGAAGGCCAGCAGTTCGACAAGCTCGTGCTGATCGCGTTCCAAGCACCATTCGAAGATATCGGCAGGGTTGCTGGGAACATGATCGCCAAAGCGCTCTGCCAATTCGGCAAGGCCAGCGATGGCGAGATTGGTTGCCGGTGCCTTCATGCTGGCTTCCAGCGATCTGCTGGTCAAGACGATATCGAGGCAAGTGTGATCGCGGGAATGCGTCAAAACGGTCTGCAACAGGAGTGCATGGACGACGCTTGCCAGCGCCACATGATGGTTGTTGGCAAATTCCAGACGCAGTGCTGCCGTGCGCTGCGCCGTCAGATCTTCGACAAGCGTTGCGGAATGCACGAGCGCAGGGGCGGCAGGAGCCTGCGGTGTGGCACCTGCATTTTCTCCCGTAGCATCATCGCCGTTGCCTTGGGACTGATCAGCTTCGCCATCGCTGTCACGGTCCTGGGGCCGCACATAGCCACGATAGACAATGGGGCTTCCTCCGTAGTCTAGCGAGACGATAGCACCCGCCCATGCCAGATCGTCGGATGCATAGACTTCCCGCTCAAGTTCTTCCATGCGGGCTGCGATTTCGGCAATGCGCGCCTCAGTCCCCTCATCACCATCACCGCTCTCAACCACTGCTTCCAGCTCGTCCTGTTCTTCCTGCAGGCGGTCGAGTTCTGCCTGCTCAGCTTCCGTCTTCTCCTCCTGCACGGGATAGACACGGCCAAAGCCGTTCAGGTCACGCCAGTCGATTTCCGGGCGAATGTCCACCCATGCCCAACCCTCGGCGCGCAGATCGGCGGCAAGCGTTTCCAACTTCTCGGCGGCAAGGCGTTCGACAAGGGCGACATCGAGGGCATAACCTTGGGCGCGCTCGTCAAAGAGATCGCGCTTTACCTCGCCGCCTGCCTGTTCATAGGCTTCCATGCCCCCAATGAGGCGAATGCGCTTGTCTGACGCGGAAATGGCATCTCGGCGAAGCGCTGCCTTGATGGTGTAGCTATTGCGGTTCCATGATGGAATGCTCTCCCACACCCGCATTTGCTCGTCATGGTCATCGCTGATCGTGAAGGCTGACAGCTGTTCGAAACTCATCTCCTCATTGCGGTAGAGTTCCAGGAGGGCAGGGGCAACCCGCGCCAAGGCCAGACGACGCCTGACGATGGTTTCGGTGGTTGCGAAGCGGGCGGCGATATCGATGACGGAAACGCCTTCCTCTGCCAGCACCTTGAAGGCCTCGTATTGATCGGCCGGGTGCATGTCCTCGCGCATGACGTTCTCGGCAAGGCTGATGCCTGTTGCGTCGGCCTCATCGCGCAAACGGGCATCCACGGCAAAATCCTTGGGCATCTCGCCTGCCTCGGCCAAGAGCGTAAGGGCAAGGCGGCGACGTTCGCCGGCGATGACGAAGAAGCGCCCGCGCTTGTCGCCCTTGCGCACGACGATGTTCTGCAACAGGCGAAAACCGTCCGCCCGGATATTGGCGGCGAGTTCTTCGATACCCTCCTTGCGATAGGTCTTGCGGACGTTTTTGGGATCGCGGTCGAGTTTGTCGAGTGCGATGGTGATGATCTCGGACTGTGTGTTCTGATTGGTCATGACAAAGGCTCCCAAAGCAACGGGGTCAGGCAAAGGCGGCGGCGATGATGATCGCGGCGCTCACAAAGGCGGTCAGGCTAAAAGCTTCACAGACAAGTTTCATGGTGGTGTCTCCAACGGTTCCCGATATCCGAGAGAGCAAGCCCCGCAGTGGGCGAAGCCTTTACCCACCGTTCCGGTGGATGTGCTCTCACATCCTCCGGAACGAAGGGGAAAGGGCGAAGCCCGCTCCCCATTGGTCTGTCGGGCTAGTCATGGGTCCGGACGGCTGAAAAACGGAAGGTTCGGCGCGTAAGCGATGAAAGCCGTTTTTCTGACGGCCGGACAGGCGAAGCCTGCTTGCCCATTGGCGAGACCGGCGGACCATCGTAGAGCGGGGAAACGGACAGGAAGAAGGGCAGCAAGCGAAGCGGCTACACCGCGCGAAAGAGAGCGCAAAGCGGCGATCACCGTGTCAGCGTAGCGTCAGGACAAGCGATCGTTACCGGTATCGGCGGAGACGGCCGGAGGCTGGCTTCGTGGCGAAGGCATAGAGCGCGGTCGCCAAAGGAGATGTCCAAAAATGAACCGCATGCAGACTTGAACTCAGTTTTATCTGCATTTACGAATGCAACATATAGTTGATCCAGGGGCTGTCATGAACATCAATATGGAATTGAGATGCAACGAATGTTCGAACCAAACAAACTGTAGAGTGGGCCTCAGTAACCGCGACGTACAGCCCTTGAAGTTTTCCTGCAAGCGGTGCGGCACTCTAATTGGTATATACTTGACTGCCAAGAATGCTGACACGCTTGACACCAGAGCAATGGAGGCGATGAAGAAAGGCATACGCGGCTTCAACCCCCACGAAGGCGTTCACTGGTCGATTACAAATGCTACCCAACTTGCTCAAATGGGCCCTTTCGACCCCCAATACGACTTCGTGGATTTGCACTTGGATTTCCCAGTAGCTTTCGGAACTTACGTTCCGGGGCAAACTCCCTATTTGCAGGCTGCTACGCGAGTGGGCCCAATTAACGCAGACGCTCATCGAGTGAGACTTGGTATTATCAACGAAGAGTACAAGAAGTATCCGCAAGTCGCTGAACTCATCTCGAAGTATGCAAAAGGGTACTACGGGCCGTTTGCGGAGTATGCGAAAAAGCGGTTCAAGATCCAGGTGAAGTCAGACAAAATGGAGGACGTTAACGCAACGCTCTACAAAGTAGTCAGCCACTATGTTCGTCCCTTTACGCTTCCAGATGATACCAGTGAAATTGTCCGAATGTTCACCAAGGTTCTCATCGATTTAATGCAAAGCAAGCCGGAGGCAATCGCAGCCTTTCTGCAGGAACTGTTCGACACTGACTTCCTCTCAAACCTTCAGCGCGATTGTCTCAAATTGTACAAACCAATTTTCGAAGCGGAGCTGCCGCTTCGGCCAGCCTTGTTTCTGGACTTCGACAAGACTTCCATTGATAGGAAGACCGCTATGCGGGTCAGCTCTCAAGACTTTCTGGACTACCGCGAGGTCTATAAGGACATGGCGGAGGTGCTTAACCGTCAGCTTGTGTTGGTAGCTGGTGTCGGAAATCTGATCGAGCGTAGCGATCACAATGCTTTTGCAATGCGCGTTAGCAGACAACAGAAGCACCTACAGCCAGCATCTTTAAGTGATTACGCTGATGTGGCGCTCGGCAACAAGCTACAGGACCTAGACAGCGCGTGGTATACGGTTGATCCGCTGGCTCATGACAATGAGCTTAGAAATGCGATAGCCCACAACAAAATCGATTATGATGACGTTTCGCAGGTGATCACTTATTATCCCAAGATGGAAGGCATGGAGCGAGAGAAGAAGCGCGAAATCCTCCTTCTCGACTACATGCATCGGCTTCTCGCGCTTTTTCGCGAGATGCACCGTTTGCACCATTTGGTCAAATGTCTAAACTACGCACTTCTCATTGAGCCTGGCGCAGGAATGATCAAGAGACCGCCGAAATAATCGTATGGATTGGGTAGCGTTATCTCGTCTACGAATACGTGCCGAGAGATCCTCTAGCTAAGGGAAGCTGACGTTTTTTAACAAACAGAGCTCATTGGGTCCGCCTATTCAAACCCGCAGCGGTGAGTTTTTTTGTGTTCTGATTGAGTTGTAAGCATGCCTATCATCACATTATCCGGTCTATGCAAAGGCTCAGCGAGCTCGCCAACACTCTTGATCTGAGTCTGCCGCTATGATGGAAACGGCCGATCCAAACAGCGGGAGCCCAGATGATGGATTCGATACACGCACGCCGGAAGCACTACGAGGATAGGTTGGGAGCCGCGCTGCGCCAACTCAATGACGCGATCCGGGACGTGCATAAGTCTGGGCTGGATGTAGAGGTCAACACGTTGACGATGCACACGCAGCGCGGCCCGATGGTGCAATTAGACATATGTACTTTTCGCCTTGAAGGTGCGCCGCCCATTCTGAAATCGGTGAATGATAGTGAGCTGAAATTCTGAAACTCGGCGCGGACTCTTCCTCATGCAAGAGGTCATACTTGCACTCCCGCTGTAACCGGCGAAAGGAACTGCGCCGTTGACCAGTTTGATCGACGTTTGGGACATCACCACCTTTGACGCGGATTTGATGGCTGTCCTGCAAAATAATGGCGATGTACTCCTCGACTACGAGCTTGTTGACCGGAAGAATTACGAGGAGCAGCAAGGTGCGGACAGGTGGGTTCCCCTTCCAGATAACCCATTTGCCATTGAGCGGATGCACATCCTCGAGGAGATCGTGTTGCCGGCGATGGAGCACCGGACAATCCGCGCGTGGCATTACACACGGCTGACGGACGCCGAAGCGGATTGTCTCAGAGCAAGTGGGATCCACATGTCTGACGCGACGGGTGTCCGGCGGAGGCTTAACGCGCAGGTGGAAGCGGGAGCCTTCGATACCGAAACTGCCGATGCGATCTACCGAAAAAGTCCGTTTCATTCGCAAGCGGATTCCCGTTCCGGGAAGTTTTGGATGGTGTCGCATCCCTATCCTCAAACCGATGGAGGAGTGGAGCTGCTGTTACAACATTGGGGTGGAGAAGGAGTTTACTTTTGGCTGACTGATCCCGCCCATATTGAGTTGGTGCAGAAGATCGGTCGTCCGCGGATTCTCGAGGTGGCCGTGCCACTGTTCGTCACGACAAGCAGCTACTCGGCCGCCAAGGCCGTGGTCAGCACATATGTAGAGTCGTTGGGTGCGAGGCCGGAGTGGTCTGCCTTCGATCTTTACGCGACAAGCCCCCTTGGCAAACATGCCATACTTGGCGTGCATACGATAGGCGATGCCAGTTTCGCCGCCATGGCTCGCGGGTATCCAGCAGGCTTCGCCAATCGTAACTAGCTGCGGATCCGCTCCAGCCTACTCGGTGCGACAGACGTCGGCATTATCCTGGACGTCCCGCACTCCCTTGAAGGAGGCGTGCCTGAGCTTCCGGTCATGGGTCCAGCCGCGATAGTGTATTTCGACTATAATGGTTGGCTGAGCCCAGACGACATTGTTGCGCGCGCCATCATAGACGAGGGGAGGGCGCTTTCGTTTCAGCCGGTCAAGGGTTGAGCGCAGCTTGACGGCCTGCGCCTCGCTGAAACCTGTCCCGACTGATCCGACATAAACGATCTCATCACCCTGATAGGCTCCAAGAAGAAGCGCCCCAATCCCACCAAGGCCGCTCGAGGATGGCTCATAGCCGATGATGAAGAAGCTGTCGCTCTGGACGCATTTGATCTTCAGCCAGTCGCCTGTGCGACCGGAGCGATACGGACTGTCCCGATGCTTGGCGATAATCCCCTCGAGACCGAGTTCACAGGCATGCGCAAGCAACTGCTCGCCGTCGGCGTCGATGGTTTCGGAAAACAGGATGTCCGGCACGCCAGCGCCGATCAGATCGTGCAGCATGTGCCGGCGTGATGACAGCTCCACCGACGTCAGGTCGTGACCATCGAAGTAGAGAAGATCAAACGCCACGAGAACAGCGTCGGCGGAAACGGCTTTGCCCGATCGACCGCCGAGGGACTTCTGCAGGAGGCTGAAGTCGGAGCGGCCTTCGGCGTCCATCACGACAGCTTCGCCATCGATGATGGCGCTCGCGACCGGCAACTTGAGCGCTGCGGCCGCGATGGTGGGAAAGCGATGGGTCCAGTCGTGGCCGCCGCGGGTGAGGATCCGGACTTTGCCGAGCTCGATGTGAACGGCGATGCGATAGCCGTCCCATTTCACTTCGAACAGCCAATCATCACCTTTGGGCGGCGTTGCTTTCAGGAGCGCCAGACAGGGCTCAATGCGACTTGGCATCGGATCGAGGAGGAGATTTGGCTGCGCTGGATCGCGCCGGCGCCTTGGGCGTGAGCGAAGCGGTTCGTCATGCCTCAAAAGAGGCTTGGAGGCCTTGGGCTTCTTCATGCCATGCAGTGAAGCACAGAGGTGTTACGAAGAGATTTCCACGGGACGATCAGGATTCGCAAAAAAACAGACGAGTTTAGTTCGCTGATTCGAATAGGGAATCGCAAAAGGCGCGAAGCTTCGCGGAGCTCATCCCTGTTACACCCGCTTGACTCCATGCGTTAACAAGAACAAATATAGAACATCCAAGCTTGACGCGGCATGATGCCGACGTGCCGCAACCTGTAACGCGACCTGAAAGGGGGCCGTGAACGATGACTGCTGCCCGCGACAGGGTGATCGCCGACCTACGCGAGCGGGTTTCTTCATTGACGGCTGTATTTCCGAGAAAATCGAGCTGTCTCGCCTTTGGAGTCCCAGCCATCGACGCCGCCCTTCCAGGCGGTGGCCTGTCCTTCGGCGCACTCCATGAGTTTGCGGGAGGCGGAGCCGGCACTGTGGACGGTGCGGCGGCCGCTCTCTTCGCAGCCGGGATCGCAGCCCGCACGAAAGGACCTATCGTGTGGTGCCTGACCCGCCAGGATCTGTTTTTCCCGGCTCATGCTCAGGCGGGTCTCCATCCCGACCGGGTCATTTTCGTGGAGTCCGACAAGGAGGACGATGTGCTGGCGAACATGGAAGAGGGTCTATCGTTTGGTGGCTTGGGCGCCGTAGTCGGCGAGCTCGTCAGATTGCCGATGGTAGCTTCCCGTCGCTTGCAGCTGGCGGCCGAGCGAACGGGAACCATGGCACTTGCTATACGGCGATGGCGACGGCAGACGGAAGCCAATGATTTTGGCCAGCCGACGGCCTCGACCACCAGATGGCGAGTGAGCGTCATGCCATCGGAAGAGCTGCCAGTGCCTGGAGTGGGGCGACCCCAGTGGTTTCTGGAATTGATGCGCGTGAAAGCGGGTGAGTGTGCTGAGTTTCTCGTGAGGGCGTGCGATGACAAGGGTCGTCTCAATCTTTCTATCGGACCTGCCGACGGATCGCATTCGTCGGGCCGATCCCTCTATTCCGCCTGAGCAGGCAATCGCGGTGATCGCCAAAAGCGGATCAAACGATCGGTCTCGGCGGCCGACCCGGCTGCCAGAAAGGCAGGCGTCCTTGTCGGCATGCCAGCGGCAAAAGCGCAGTCGCTGTTTCGTGGCCTCATGCTGATGGACGCTGATCCACAAGCCGACGCCACGGCACTGGAGCGGATCACGCTCTGGGCGCTGACGATCTACTCGCCGATCGTCGCTGTCGATGGGATCGTCATGGATACCGAGGGCGCCGACCATCTGCAGGGCTATGAGTTGCAGGTGTCACGAAAATCGCCATCCAGTTTTTGGGGAGGAAGCTGACGGGACGGGTTGCTGTCGCCGACAGCTGGGCGCGGCGCATGCCTGTGCTCCTGCGATCAGTCGCGAGACCGTCGTCGTACTAGCCCGAGAAACAGTCGGAGCCGTGGAAACTGCTGGTCTCGCCTTTGCGCCTGCCAGCAAAGTTAGCTTCTCAAAGGTCACGCAAGCGGGATTAGACCACCGAACATAAGCAAACAGAACTTTTCAGAGGGATAGATTTATTATGTTAGATTTTGATAAATTATATCCATTTCGCGTTTCAAATATACAAATAACGCATGTCTTATACACGTTAATACGTCATAAATATAATAGATCTTATTTGTTTCACTATAAATCGTCCCGATTACAAATATTCTACTCGTTTTTCTTCGCTTCCCGTTCGTCTCGAGGGAGGTAGCAGGTCGAATGAGTGGCGGATGACGGATTTACAATCTTGTTCTATGCGCGAGGAAATAATGTTTCTTCTTCAAAATATGAAAATTCGTACAAAAGTGCTACTTCTGGTACTTCCCATCTGTTTCGTGGGCATTTTGGCGGCCTGTTTGCTTGCGGCGCAGTTAAAACGTGCTGACAGTGCATATGAGAAGCTTATAGGCCATCAAATTTTGGCATCTAATGACATGGCTCGCGCATCGCGCAATATGGTTGCGGTGCCTTACCGAGCTTACCAAATTCTGGAATATCCTTCAGAGACAGCCCAGATGGAACGAGCTGTGGCAGCTTACAAAGATGAGAAGTCCCGCCTTTTCCAACGTCTACAGAAGGTGAAGGCGGATCTTCCACTCGAAGCTAATCGAGTTGACGACTTGATCCAGCGCGTTAACGAGGTGAATCAGCTTTCCGATAAGGCTGTCGATTTTGGAAGCCGCGACGAGAATGATCAGGCGCGTTTGTTTTTGGCTCAGGCGGACGCACTCGTAAGCCCTCTTATTGAGGACGTGCGTAAGTGGCAGGACGAACTCACGAGTGCAGTCGATGCGGCGAGCTCCGATCTGTCGGCAACAACCTATCAAACAATCGCCTTTTCGCTTTCGGGTATTGGGATTGTGTTCAGCGTTGGAATCATCGCAGCACTGATACTCAGCGCGAAAGGCATTACAATGCCAATATCACGGTTGAACCAGCAAATGACGACACTGGCAACTGGAGATACGTCTGCAGAAATCGAAGGGGTTAACCGCGGAGATGAACTGGGAAGCATGGCATCCGCTGTGGCTGTTTTCCGAACAAACGCGCTGGAGCGTCAGCGTCTAGAGCGGGAAGCCGCAGAGATGCGCGACCTTTCTGAACAAGAACGCAATCTGCGTGAAGCGCAAAGGGCTGAAGAATCTGCCAATATTCAGTTTGCTGTGGATTCGTTAGCCGATGCGCTGGATCAGCTAGCCAATGGGAATGTTGACTATCGAATTGAGCACATCTTTGTAGGTCATCTCGACGCTGTTCGCGATAACTTCAACTCATCATCTGCGAAACTCCAGGCAGTCCTGAGAGCCGTCGGGGAGAATGCGCGCGGTATCGATGCGGGCGCTAACGAAATCCGGGCGGCGGCAGACGATCTTTCGAAGCGAACCGAGCAACAGGCTGCCTCAGTAGAGGAAACAGCTGCCGCATTGGAACAGATCACCACGACAGTAAAAGATTCCAGCCGACGCGCTGAAGAAGTAGGTCAGCTCGTTGCGCGCGCTCGAGCCAGCGCTGAGCGATCCGGCGGTGTCGTAAAAGAAGCAGTCGTTGCGATGCAGCAGATTGAACGTTCTTCCTCGGAAATTACCAACATCATCGGAGTGATTGACGAGATCGCGTTCCAGACGAATCTCCTGGCGCTCAATGCAGGCGTCGAAGCTGCTCGCGCAGGAGACGCGGGAAAGGGTTTTGCAGTGGTGGCACAGGAGGTGCGAGAATTGGCGCAGAGATCTGCGACTGCGGCAAAGGAAATTAAGGAGCTGATTGTCACATCTGGCGCCCAGGTTCGCAACGGTGTCGAGCTGGTTGGTGAGACCGGAAACGCGCTGGAGGTGATTGTATCAGACGTACAGGAAATTAATCGTCACGTTTCTGCAATCGTTGACGCTTCCAAGGAACAAGCAACAGGTCTTCAGGAAATCAACACCGCGGTCAATACAATGGATCAGGGAACACAGCAGAATGCGGCGATGGTCGAGCAACAGACTGCGGCCAGCCACAGCCTAGCGAAAGAAGCAGCTTCACTTACCCGTCTTCTGGAACAATTTAACCTTGGTGACGTCCCGCAGGCAACCACAGGCAGCCCTACTCACTCACAAGCTCCTTCAACTCAAGCTTCGCCGGTGCATAGACTTGCGGGTCGTGTCCAGCGCGCTTTCTTCGGTAGCGCAGCGCGCCAGGAGGAATGGCGTGAGTTCTGAGTGAACGCAAGAAGGTATCCGCAAACTACAGCGGAGATTGCTCCTTACACGTTTGGACATAGTTGTGTTCATAGGTCGCGGCACTTTGCCCCCAAAAGCCGCGACAATGAAGCTTAGGGACTGGATTCGGACAGCAGACACAGGATGTCTCCTATGAATTCGTCATGCACCATTTATTGAATAGGTACCCGTTGTGAATAATGTCCTATCGTTTCGGCCCAATAAAAAACCGGATACTCGCCAAGTCACAAGTCAGCCCGATCTGTTAATATTCCTTCTCAGGGATAGTTTGAGGGAACTTGTGTTGGAATTGGAATACCTCAAATCACATATTAATCAATGTGATGTCACTGAGATCGCTAAAGGTCTAAAAAGCAAGAAATTTGCTTCCGCAACCCCCGACCCTCGCGAGAGGGGGCGATCATGAAGCCAATCCGGCAATACTATTTAAAAGTTGGAAATGCGAACGAAGTTGGTTTTCATGAAAACGCGTCCACCGATTTATGTCTGGAGGAGCGGCGAGGGACCGTCAGGACGAACGCCAAAATAGCGGTGGTTGAGCACAAGCAAAAGATTGCGGAGCGTTTTAGTCCGGACGATATCCAGAACGCCCAGAAGCGAATCTCGCAATCTATGCCAGTGGTCACAAAGCTTTTTGACCAAATGAGAAATCGTGAGCGCCCATCTTTGAACGATGCCCATGCGTTCATCAAAGATTTGATGACGTCTGGTGAAAATGTCGCTGCCATATCTGCGCTTGCGAAACTAAAGAACAGTGATGAAGCTTCGTTTCTCCATTCCCTGTCTGTCAGTGCGTTGATAATCGTTTTTGCCCGCGCTCTGAGGTTACCCGAACCCGTGATTCACGAGCTTGCTATGGGTGGGTTGGTGCACGATATCGGTAAGGCAGCTATTCCTATCTCCATACTACGAAAGCGAGGTAGGCTGACAGCTGGGGAAATCTGCATCGTTCAGAAGCATCCAGCATGTGGCTTTGAGATGCTAAAAAGCATCAGCGGCGTGAGTGACGAGGTGTTGGACATCACCCTGTATCATCACGAGAAAATTGACGGTACCGGATACCCCAAAGGATTGATGGGTGAAGCAATAACGATCAATGTGCGTATTGCGGCTATCTGCGATGTCTATGACGCCCTGACAAGCATCAGGCCCTATAAACCGGCACTTTCACTAGACGAAAGCTTGTCGATGATGACGGCCGCCAAAGGTCATTTCGACCCCGTCTTACTTCGGGAATTCACATCGCTCGTCATTGAGAGTGAGACCGTATTCTAAGTGAGGCGTATTTTGCAGATGCAATTACATTGATGGAAGCAGTTAAGGTGCGCCTTGGCGAGATCAGCACATTAGCTGATTTCACCAAGTCAGTCGCCCTAAGCAAGAAGTGCGCTGCTCTGGTTTGCGCAATCGATAGAGTAGCGGGGGCTGAGTTTAGCCGCAGTCGAGCGAGTGGCTCAGGTCATCACTGATTTTGGTCAGATATAAAAAATGGATGATGAAGGGATCAAATGCCTACGAACTTTAGATTTATTTCCCCATCCATTGAGCCATTCGAACAATATATCAACAAGGCTTACGGTCCAGCACGCGTTTCGGCGCTAGCGAAACCCGCCGAAATGGGAAGGAGCGGGAAGCTGTTTTCTAATGACCACTTGTCGGTCGAATGGGCTCAGATGATTGGCAGTCATCGGATCGAACCCCTTTCGGAGCTCGATGGCATCATATTCAACAGACCCGTTTTGAAGGGGAGTGTGCACAGATTTAAGTCCCGGTCATTTGATGTGGAACCTGGCTTCGCGCTGGCCTACCGCGACCTCAAGAGCGTCGATATTTTTGACCAGAGCTATCACACGTCGGCTTTCATTCCGTGGCTCTCTCTGCGAAAAAGGCTGTCAGTATTGATGGACGACGAAATTTCGTTCGCCTTGAATTTTGAGACAACCCCTGTATCTACAAGAAGCATTGGCGCTCTGAGTAATTTGCTCGACGCAATCAAAGACCAGGAAATCATTGACATTGCAGTCAGGAGCGACAGGACAACCAGTTTCTCTGACTTCATAATCGATGCATTTTTACTGAATTATCCCAATAATTTTTCTTGCAAATTACTAGCTGGACCACCAGCGCTCGCACCCCGTCAAGTTAAACGGGCTATAGACTTTATGCATGCGCATCCTGGACGCGCGCTGACGGTCGAACTGATTGCGCGTGAAGCAGGCGCAAGCGTTCGAGCATTGCAGTCTGCGTTCCAGGAGTTCACTGGATTGACGCCTATGGCGTATTTCAGGACTCTTCGACTTAAGGGCGCACGCGCTTCCCTTCTATGCGCCGCAGATGGAGATACGGTGGCCGCAATTGCCAACCAGTGGGGTTTTTTTCACCACGGACGGTTTTCAAAATTGTACCGTGAAGCCTTCGGAGAGGCACCTACCGACACTTTGAGAAATACAGAGTATCGAGACTCTGAAAATTGATCGACCTATCAATGAGAGAGAGGATTTCAAGCCTGCACCAACTGGGATTTTCGGGGGTTTAAGCGCAGTTCGGCGGACGGCCGATAGCGCTGTTGGCCAAAACTCGTTGCAGCCGTTATTCATCCAAATGGTGGCCCGATATTTGATCTGCCGGCAAAACCGAGCAATCGTCTTGACCACATCTTCGCTTTTTCGCTGGAGCGGTGACCTGCCGAGCCAGAGGCCTTGCTTGAGGGACGAGAGCGACAAAAGCCGGAGGGCGTAGGGCGTATCTCAAATACTTCTCGTTAGGTTGTGTTTTGCAAGCACAACAACTAAGAATCCCAGAGTGTATTTTGACGGGATGCGAGAATGTGGACTTTGGTTAAACGTGGACTGGGTATCGTTGTCTTGGGATATCTGGGTTACGCTGCATGGGACTACCATCGTGCCGGCTATTTTACACGCCCAGACATGCCTGAAGGGGCGTTTTCGATTTCTTACAAAAGCGGCCTCAGGGCAATTTTAATCGGTATCAAAAATGAACAGGAAAGCCGGAGATATTTAGGGTATCCGATGGATGTTCCGTTTTATCTTAAAGAGACTTGGGCAAAATGCAGTCCCCCTACTGAACAAGAGAAACCGAACGTTGAAGGCTTCATGGCCGAGCACAATATGCCGGGCCAGAGGTTTGAGGCGGTGTGCCGTATCCAAGCTGACAGCGACGTTGTCGTTCGCGGGTTAATTACAAGCGTACCACGTTTGTAGACGGTAACATTCTGAAGTTCGCCGCCAGTCGTGAAATCTCTGAGAAAGTAGCTGCTGAATCTAACTCATGAGGAGTTGTACTTGGATCCCCTAGTTCCTGACAGACAGATGTTCGCGCAGGACCCCTTCGGTTATAGCTCATCCGCGTGGCAGAGATGGGCCATGATTGGCGCCGCACTTGGTAAGGATGTGGACCCCACCTCCACGCCTAAAGCGGAGGATCTGAAGAATCCAATCCTATGGCTTTCCCAAGCAGAAGCTATGAGCCAAGCAGCGAAAACCTTGATTGAAGCGCAACCATCATTTGAAAACATGCCTGTTCCAATCCAGGGCATTTGCGATAGCCAGTTTTCTGCGATCGCTATGATGCTTCTTGGCTATAGCTTGGAAATTTCGCTCAAAGCGATGCATATCTTGAAGCACGGCGTCGATAAATTTATTGAGAACGAAAAGCAGTTCTATCATCACCGTCTTCGAGATTTGGCGGAATTCATTCCCGATCTGACCGAGAAAGATCGCGCCATTCTGGACGTGTTGACTCACTTCACGATGTGGGCTGGGAGGTATCCAGACCCAGGCCGTGCGAATGTTAATAAGCACGAACTCGTATTCAGTCTTTCTGAGAAGCACGAGATTTGCTTAAGGGACGTACTCGATCTCGCTACAAGGGTTATGCGGCAAACGGCAAAGGTCACTACGGCTAACTAATGAAAGCCGCATCGGAGGAGAGGTGACTTGCACTCTGTTGCCATCCGATCATCTGCAATGCAGCGGGTAAGTTGATGGTTGAACCGAGGGAATATTCCGAAATCGAGCAAGAAGCCATTGTCCTAGGCGCGGTCCTGAGTATGGTCGACGACATGGTGAACCATGCGATCTTCTGTCCTCTTGGCGAGAAGCGACACGACACTAATCTCCTTCCGCAAAGCTCTGGAAGTTTACGGCAGTTCGGGACACTACTTCGGGACTTCCTGTCGCCCGTAACTAGTAAAGGCGGATCACCCCTCCCGTTCGGTTTGCCGAAGCCCGCACCCGGAGAAAGCAAGACTGACTATACCACTCTCTATTATTTGAAACGGATCTGCATGAAGCCGTTGATCGGAACGAAGATCAATCACCTCAGCCGAATCGTCGAAGAGTTCAGCGGGTGGTTGGATACGTACGCATTCGTCGAGAACGTCCGGTTCGGTCACATCGAGAAAGAGGTAGATCTTCGTATAAGGCGGATCGACTTTATCCGCATGAGTGGAGACATCGGGAAGCATAATTTTTTGCGTCTCGGCGGGCAAGCTCATACACTTCGTAGGATCTTGGCTGAAAACCACGTCGAAATCGATGAAGGTGACGCCTACCTGGCGCTGCCAGATTGCTGGGACTGGTTTCACACTCACTTGCTCGCCTACCACGCGAGCACGATTGCTGAGTTCCTGAACAACATCCGTTACGCAATCAGGCTGTACATTCACCCCGAGGCAATGAGACGATTTAGAGTAACGGCAATTGTAGACGGCCTGGAGCTGTATACTTTTGAGCGGCCAGACGAGATCGTGAACAAGTTCGCTTGGGCCCAGTTTTTCGAACTGATGCAAACGTCGCGCAAACTACCGAATTTTCCGCACTTCACAGTTGCCCAGACGATGAAGATGCGGTTCTAACATCGGACTATGGCCGGTAGACATCCAGACAGCGCTCCGAGGCAGGCCACTGGCCCGCTGTGTTGTGTCAGGGGTAAATATCACGCTCCGGCCCTCGCAAACTACAGCTTCGGATCGTGGAGCCACCATAATCGGCCTACGCAATGAACCTGCTTAAATGAGACGCGCCGCTCGCCCGCTTCTGCGTGTAGCACTGTTATAATAGCTGGATGCTTGCTGGACGGATCGGTGGCGTGATTGCTCCATCGCCTCTGGCAACGGCACGCCACGATTGGCAGCTTCCGTGAGATAGCCAGACCTTAGTCCGTGAGCGGAAAACTCCGCCGGGTCGAGACCGGCAAGCGCTGCACGTTGTTTGACGACATCGTTGACCGATTTCGGATCGAGAGGGCGGGACGACAGGTTTCCCCAACGATCGATTTTGCGGAAGATCGATCCTGACTTAATGCTGGCTGCCTCCATCCAGGCGTTCAGCGCCTCGACCGGACGACCCGTGAGATAGACGATCTCGTCGTGATCGGCGCCCGACGTTTTGGTCCGTCCAAGGTGGATCGACAGCGAGGGGAGGGGAGGACCGTCAGGGCGTTCGATCGGAGGTTCGTCTGTCAGTTGCTCTTTGCGTAGCCCTGCAATTTCACTGCGCCTGCGGCCACCCGATGCGAATGCCACCATGAGGATAGCCCTGTCGCGGAGATCGCGCAGACTGCTCGAGCCGCATGAGGCAAGAAGCTTGGCCAACACATCTCCCGTCACAGCTTTTGCGCTCTTGCGCTTGCGTGGTCGCGGTGTGGCTCGAACGGCAAGACGAATGGCTTGCTTAAGGGCAGGTGAGGCGAACTCGCCGGTAAAGCCGCGCCATTTTGTGAGCGTCGACCAGGAGGCCAGCCGCCGGCGCACGGTGTCTGGCGCATGTGGACCAAGCGATTTGAGAAATCCCTGATCCCGTAACAACCGATCGACATTCTGCGGCATGCCGTGGCCGGAATCTTCACGCCGGCGCTCCGGATCCCACAGATGATGGGCAACGAATTTCAGGAGAAGTGCTTCCGGCGCGGGCCAGGGAAGACTGTTTCCAGTCGACGCCAGACACCATGCCTGCAGATAAGCCAGGTCCGAGGTCAGTGCGCGAAGCGTGTTTTCGCCGATGCCTTCATTGACCAGGTGCCGGAGTGTTTCGATGTCCTGATCGGTCAGAAGCTCGGCCAGCTCGTCACGTCGCTCCATAGGCAGAACGGCCGCGATCGTGTCCAACTCCTCAGCGCGTCTGTCGACCGGATTGCGTGGTTTGCTCATTGCAGCCTTTCGAAATCTGCCATCAACACGGGGCTTGATACCGATTCTGAACGTGTCGATCCGCTTGATTAAGCGGAATCAATCTCGTTGGGATAATTCAGTTTATTGCCTGCCAGGATCATTGGAATTTTCCGTATTCGCCGGAATTCCCCGTTACGGACATGCAAGGTTAGCGTAATCAATCTTTCAAAGGGAGAGGTGTGACGCAGCTTAAAGGCTGATAAGACCGAACAAAGGGTACCGGACACAAGAAAAATGACCAGAGAAGAAATTCTTAGCTACTCTCAAGCGGTTTGCGACGGCCTTCGCGAGGACGAAGACGGAGTTAGACGAGAGGTTCTAACGCACGCAGGAAATAGATGGTCGCTCGGCGTGATACACACTCTCGGGGTTTATGGCAGGCTTCGACACGCGGAAATTGGAAGACGAATGCACGGTGTCACGCAACGGATGCTGACCCGTACCCTGCGTCAACTGGAAAGAGACGGTCTCGTCACGCGCTACGATCTGGTTGAGATGCCACCTCGCGTAGAATATGAACTCACGGAATTGGGCATGGGTCTTCTTATTCGCATGATCCCACTTTGGACATGGGTCGTGGAGAATTCCGACCTGTTTCGAAAATCACGCGAGGATTATGATTCTCGTCCGCCAGAGAAGCCTTCCTGGCAGACGTTTTAATATGAGGGCTGCGGCCGCTCGGCTAGGACCGCTGAGTACGCCGGGTGCTTAGGGCTATCTAGTTGCTGCGAAGGTTCGCGTTAATCCAATCGGACACATCCGTGACCTTAATGCCTTCGCGTACGTTGAAAGTGCTGGCCTTGTCCCATGCCATTCCGCGCCCGATGCCAAAGGCTGCTCGGTATTTGCGCATCATGTTTTGGGGGTCATTTGCCAATTCTTCCATAAGAGCTGGAACAGTCCATTCGGACCTGTTGAAGGGCCGGTTCAAACCCGCCTCCAGCTTTTCAGCGAGCTCGCCATAGGTAACGGTATCACCTGCCAGGAAGACAATTTCGTTGCTGATGGTCGGCTCGTAGAAGACGATCTCAGCAGTGAGTACGCCGATGTCGTCGGGCGTCGTCACCGTGACAGCCGTATCGAAGCTGCCCAAGGCTTTCACGGCGTTCTTTTCCAGATCAACAACACCGAATTCCGGCTCGAAGAGATAGCTCATGAACATGCCGGTGGAAATGATGACCCATTCGGTCTTATCCTGTGAGCGCAGAAGTTCGCGGACATCAAGCTGCGCGTCGAAGATGTCCTGCGGACCGCCTCGACCGATCGCCTCGAAATCGACGCCGAACTGCCAAGGGAAATAGCGCGGTATTCCGGATTGCAACGCCGCCTTGGCGAGTTTCATCGGGGTGTTGATCCCCGCCGCATAGCCCGTGCAGCCAATGACGGTATCGTACCGTGAAAACAGGGATGCCAGCTCGTCGATTGAGCTCTTCACCAGATCGCATATGACGATCTCTATGCCCAAGTCACGGATCTCGCGGACGTCCCGCTGCTTTGTCGGCGCGCTGGACTCCACGGCGCTGGCGCGCAGCAGGACGCTTATCTTTGCTCCTTCGATGACCTTTGCGCGGCTAGCCAGATTGCGCAGGACAGGCATCCCAAGCTCACCTGCACCGAGCACGAGGATGTTGCGTGATTTCACGCCGGAAACGAAGTCATTCATTTTTCAAGCCTCTTTCAAATCGAATGAGGCCTCTAATTGGCGATATTGAATCTCAGTAAAAGAAGGCACACGGATGATACTCCATCGAAAACGATGACGGACAGCGATCCGTTGTGTTTCTCTTTGTCGAGTGACGGCATGTCTTCTTTGGACGACAGCAGCCATTTTCGGTAGAATGGCGTCCGAGACCAAGCGTCTTTCACCTGTCATTCTTGGGGAGCATCCTGACATCTGCAGCAATTGACCAAGGCGAAGCAGACACGTTGGCGAGGAAGCCCCAATGGTGCAGACACCTGACAAGATGCTCAACAGGGTGACAGCTTGGCAAAAGGCTGTGGTTCGCGAGGCCGTCATTCGGCCCCTCGCGTTCGAAAAGAAACTGAGCGCCGCGGAGAGATTTGCCGCGTGCCGGGAGTTGGGTCTCAAAGCCACAAGGTTCTATCAGCTGCTCGGTCAATTCCGGCGAAAGCCGGTGACCAGTTCATTGCTGGATGAAACGCCCGGTCCGAAGAAGGGAAGGCGGCTGCTGTTGTCGGAGCAGGAAGACGCAGTCGGCTGCGCCATCCAAGAAATCTATTGCCGCCGCGAGCGACCGACGATCACCGCCGTCCATGATCATGTCCGGTTCATTTGCCGTCAGCGAAACATATCTGCGCCCTCCTGGAAGGCCGTGAAGGTTCGAATTGATCGTTCCGACCAGAGGAAGTTGGCCAAAGCCCGTGAGGGTGCTAGCGTCGCCCGTCAGCAATACGTGCCGGTTGTCGATGAGTATTAAGTCGTGCACGCGCTGGAAGTCGTGCAGATCGATCACACGTTGGTCGATCTCTTTGTTGTTGACGCTGTAAACCGCCAACCATTGCAGCGCCCTTGGCTGACCTTGGCGATAGATGTCGCCAGCCGCATGGTGGTCGGCTTCTATCTGAGCCTTGAGCACCCATCGTCAACATCTGTCGCCCTGGCCATCCGGCACATGGTCTTGCCGAAGGCTTCCTGGCTCGTGGAGCAAAACGTGGTCGGCGACTGGCCTGTCTATGGTTTGCCCACCGCCATTCATCTCGACAATGCTCGGGAGTTTCGGGGAAAGGCACTTGCTTGGGGAACGGCCGAGCACGGCATAAAGCTCATCCATCGACCGGTTGCTCGCCCACATTACGGTGGCCATATCGAGCGGCTTATCGGCACGATGATGGGTGCCGTTCACTTTCTGCCCGGCTCAACGTCGAGCGATATAAGCGCTCGTGGCGACTACGATCCTCAAAAACATGCTGTCATGACCTTTGACGAGCTGGAGCGATGGCTCACCCTCGAGATTGTCGGCCGCTATCACGCCGATGTCCACCGTGCGCTAAAGATTCCGCCTCGGCTGGCTTGGGAAGATGCCGTCCTCTCGCGTGGGGGGCCTCTGCGGCTTCCCTACGACGAACATCGGTTCGTCCTGGATTTCCTGCCGTTCGAGGAACGCGTCATCCGTCGAGACGGACTGCACCTGTTCGGCCTCAAATATTGGGACGATGTCCTGAGCCCATGGACCGGTGCGCCGGATAAGATGCGCGTCCGATACGATCCTCGGGATATTTCCTGCGTGTTCGTCGACGGGCCAAACGGCGAAAACTGGCCGGTTCGGTTTGCAGACCTCAGCCAACCACGGATCACGCTCGGGGAGCACCGGCAAGCCGTGGCCGCTTTGAGGGCCCGTGGTTTTCAATCGGTCGATGAGCATCTGATTTTCGAGACCATCGAAGCCCAACGTCAGCTTGTCGAGGGGGCAAGCCGCCAAACGCGAAGCATCCGCCGCGGAGCCGAAAGACGGTCGCGAGCGCTGGCAGCGACAGACTGGAACGAGGCAGAACTGACGGATGATGCCGACGACGAGGATTTCTCCGATTTGGCGCCCTTGTCGGTGGAGGAATGGTCATGACGGGATATTCCCATCTGCTGCCTGCCTATCGCCAGTATGCCGAGATGGGGATTGAAGAACGGATCGCCTGGATCCGTGCTGATCGTTGGTTGGAAACAGCCGATGCGAGGGCCGCGCTGGCGAGGCTTGAGGATCTGCTCACCTATCCGCCAAGGGACCGAATGCCCTGTCTGCTTCTCTACGGCGATACGGGTATGGGAAAGACCAAGATCATTCGAAAATTTCTTCGGGATCACCAGCCCGTCTTCGATCGTGGAACGGGTGTCACGAGCATGCCGGTCGTGGCGATGCAGATGCCGGCCAAACCCGTCGAGCGCGATGTCTACGGCGAACTCCTCAATGCATTGAGTGCACCAGGTCCAAGTGGAGACGCGACCTACCGACTGAAGACCACGTGCCGGACCTTGATGCGAAGGATAGGGGTACGGATGCTGATCATCGATGAGATCCATGCCATGTTGACGGGGACATATCGGCAGCAACGGGTCTTCCTCAACGTAATCCGCTTTCTGGCGAACGATCTGAAAGTGCCGTTGATCTGCGCAGGCACCGATCTCGCCCGGCAGGCGTTGTTGACGGATCCGCAGCTTGCTGAAAGGTTTGAGGCCTTTCACCTGAAGCGCTGGTCCAATACGCCGCAGCTCGCCCAATTGCTCGCAAGTCTCGGGAGCATACTGCCTCTACGCGAGCCATCACAGCTCGGGACCGCACCGTTGCGTCGCAAGGTGTTGGATATGACCGACGGCGTCACGGTGCGAATTTTTCGCTTGATCGAGACAGTTGCCGTCGAAGCCGTCCGAAATGGCAAAGAGGCGATCACTTTGGAGAGCTTCGACGGCGACAACTTGATCCTGCCGCTTGTTGCGATGGCGCGGCGCACTGAAGGCCGCCTGCAGCGACGTGCAACCCAGTGAGACCGGTGCGGCTGCTGGCTTTGGCTCCACGACCCTTTGAAGATGAACTCCTAAGCTGTTGGCATTGGCGGGTGTCGAGCCATTATTCTTGCTCACCTCGGCAGGTGGAAAACTGGATAAGTGGGGGCTCGGTAGGCCCTAACCCGCATCTCTTTCGCCACGATGTTTCGGCCGACCAGCCCGCAACCCGTTTATGGGCGCTTGCCTGTCGCCTGCGTCAAGTCGATCTGGAGCGGCTGTCTTTGCAAAATACCGGGCGCAGCGGGGCTTCATTCGTGAGCGATCCCGCCCATCGAGGCGTTTGTCCGACATGCCTGGATGAAGACGCAGAAGAGGGGAGGGATCACTATTGCCGGCGATCTTGGGCATGTGTCGAAGCAGTTGCCTGCCCCCGCCAAGATTGGCCTCGAGATTAACTGCAGTGGGTGTTTCCGTAGTGGTCTGTTTCAGTTTCGGTCCACACCTGTTGGCGTTGTCAGACTGTTTTGCCGTGATTGCGATGCGATTGTCTCGGCGCGGCGGTTCCCGCGCCGCGATCAAACAGACCTGCTGCAGGTTGCTTCGTTGGTAGGTGAGGCTATCGGCAAGGGTGGGTCGGAGTTTGAACGTATCGACGCGGCAAGCCGCTTTCTCTGGTCGCCTCGGCCGGAGGGGATGCCATACATCGCCGCGCTGGGCTTATCACTGCCTTATGGTCAGCGGCCGTCAGTCGCGAAAGGCGCGGCGCCGCTGGCCAGCCTTCCACCGGCATGGCGAGCTGTAACCATTACGACCATTGCCAACCTCCTCTTTCAGGTGGCTCCCAAAACGGTTCCGCTCTCTTCCTCCGTTCGCGAAGCCTTTCGGCAATTCGAGCAAGGGCCGACCGAAGAGTGTCATCAGGCACCTCCACCAACGCGGACGGCGTCAGTCGTGAATCTCCGTGCGGAAACCGAATACCGGCAGTTGGCACGCGGCATTATCCAAAGCGAAGGCTGGAAATCTTTGCCATCCAAAGCAGGGCGCGCAAGAAACCGGGCAATCGGCAAGCTGATGCTCCGCGCCCTCAATGACGAATGAGGCCAAACCGATGTGCCTCATCCAGCAGGTGGCGAACGGAGGAAGGCTGCCATTTCCGCCCACCGCGCGCCGGCCGCTCACCCATTTGATCCAGTTGGGCGGCAATATCGCGCAGTGACAGGCCGGGATCAGCAATGGCAATCGCTGCAACGAGCTTCATCAGGTGATCTTCCGGGGCACGACGGGGCGAGCGCGCCAGAAGCTCGGGATCGACCAGCTTCTCGCGGACCATCCGATGCACTGCGCGGCGCAGCCGTTCAACCGTCCAGTCATGGCCCCGGCGATTGAGTACCCGGACGACATTGTCCCAGCTGTGTTGGGGCCGCAGCTGCCGCACCATCGGCAGCCAGGTTTGGGCGGAGGAGATCAGCTCGTCGAGATAGAGTTTTTCTCGTGCCTTCGACACCGCCTTGATCGCCTCTGGTCGCCGCTCTCGGAGTCCCGGATTGCCCGGTAGCTTGCCACGCGCTTTTGCCGCCTTGATGCCAGCTTTGGTTCGTTCGGCGATCAGAGCTCGTTCGAGCTGTGCGACGGCGCCGAGCACCTGGAGGGAAAACATCCCTTGTGGCGTGGACGTGTCGATAGGATCGCGGATTGATCGGAAATGAACACCGCGCTCTTCAAGGTCCTCGATCACCTGCAACAGGTGGCTGACAGAGCGGGCGAGGCGATCCAGGCGGACGACGACGAGCACATCGCCGGCAGTCAGGTCTCCGAGCAACCTTGTCAGCACCGGTCGAGCTCGTGATGCGCCGGATCCGTGCTCCTGAAAAATCCGCTCACAACCGGCGGCGCGCAACTCGTCCATCTGCGCATCATGGACCTGATCGTCGGTCGAGACGCGGGCATAACCGATAAGCCGTTTGGGGCTCGGCGCTGGATTGGCGGCATGCCGTTTTGCCATGTTTTTCACGTGCGTTTTTCAGGTGCTTTGTACAGATAAGGAATGCGCGAGAAAATGAACAGTTGCAAGCATGTTTTATAGCTCAAATGCAGCCTCGCCAGACTCGACACGCGATGGCAAATGGGCGCAGACCCATCAACTGCGTTAAATGCATTCTGGTGGCTATCTGAGGCGGAAATGCAGGAAATTAGGGCATTCCGGAGAGGGGAGAGGGAAGAAGCGCCGCCCGAGGGAGAGATTGCTTGGGACGTCTGCTTCAGCTCGAGAGGAGATGAGCGCTCAACGCGGCTCTAACAGCCGCAGTTATTCCGCCGATCCTCGCCCAAATCTTCCTGAAAGGCCGGAAAATCAGGCGTTTCCGCTCATCCAGGCCGACCGACATATGGCGTTTGCGGGTTCAATTCAATAACCTCCGATAAGGGGTACTTATCGATGGTTAGAACCCCAACCCACAATCATACCATGTGGCGAACTGCAATATTCCCATAGAGTTCCTATAAGAGATCATTTACCATAAATTCAATGGCTTACGATGTTTCAAAAATCAGCATGAATGCCTTGATGCGACCGGCTTTTGACGCCGCCATCGCGCTGACCCGTCTCGACGAGCGGATTGCCCGCTCAACCGTCGGCGGCGGCTTCCTCGAGCGGCAAAATTTTGCCGATGCCTGCGCTTCCCTCTGGATCGACGGCGAACTCGTCCATCTCGAGGACCTCGTCCTCCACGACGCCTTTCGCGATACCCGCACCCCAACCCACGAACTCACCATCGCCCGAGACGTTCTCCGCACTCGCCGGCGCATTGCTGGCCGGTCGCCGGACTGGGCCATGTCCGCAGAGGGTATTCGAACTTTGCGACAAACGTCGGAAATCACGTCTACCGGCGCGGATGAGACGGAGCCAGCCGGAATCCTTCGGCGCGCGACCCCGATCGATGCGGAAGGGGAGGCGGACGAAGCAGACGGCGCTAGAGATCTGCCCGGCATCGACTATGCCGCCATCGATGCGGTGCTTGCCCGATCGGAAGCGGCGATCGAGGACGCCACACGGCCCGGCCGCACCGGCGACCGTGCGATGGCCGGCCGTCCCGAAAAGGACTCGATGATCTATGATCTCGATTGGGACGAGGATGCCCGGCTCGACGAATGGCGCGGCGTGCTGCGGCAGGCGCAAGACTTGCCGGCGGTGTTGCAGGTGATCGTCGCCCTTGATGCCTGGAACGAATTATCCGTCCTGCAGCATGCGCCTTGGCTCGGCCGGCTGTTCGCCGCGTCCATCCTTCGGGAAGCCGGCATCAGTACCGGCGTCCATCTCACCGCCATCAACCTTGGCCTGAAAACCATTCCCGTCGATCGGCGCCGCCATCGCGACCGCGAGACTAGGTTGCTCGCCATTGCCCATGGTCTGATCGCGGCCGCCGAGATCGGCATGAAAGAACATGACCGGCTGACGCTGGCGAAAACGATGATGGACCGAAAGTTGGAAGGACGGCGGACGTCGTCAAAACTGCCGGAGCTGGTTGAGCTGGTGATGGCAAAACCGTTGGTGTCGGCCGGGATGGTGGCCAAGACGCTCAAGGTGACGCCGCAGGCGACGCGGCGGATTGTTTTGGAGCTCGGCCTCAGGGAGATGACGGGGAGGGGGAGGTTTCGGGCGTGGGGAATTCTGTAGTTCTGCGCTGTTGTGGTAGCCACCTTGGGTCCCACTCGGCGAAATCCTACTTTGATATCGGGTCTAGCTACTGTCCTTGTTTTGCTTGAAGGTGGTGTGGCCCCAGTATTCTTTGCCATAGCCGAGCTTATCGCGGCAGGAATAGCTTCCGTGTGATCGAAAAGGAGACGTCATGAAATTTAACTGGAGCGAGGCAAACCCCGAGATCTTTGAGCGCTTCAAGCCTGAAACAAATGGGTATGAACAATGGCAGAGTTTTCTGGAGCTCTTATCAGCTCCACTGAGTACACTTGTGAGTGATGAAACTGGACTACCTACCGACCTGCTTATTCTAGCTGGCGAGGCCCTCTCGAAGTTCGACCTAACCGCGAATTCGACGGTACAGACGCCAACGGTCTTCGTATCGCATAGGCAATTCGACCTCAAATTTGCGGAGCGCGTCGCTTGGCTGGCATGCGATGCTGGGATGGATTACTGGCTCGATGTTCATGATCCATTCCTGAAATATGCCAACCACAATATTCCAAGAGCAAATCCTTCGTATCCCATTCTAGTTGCCGGAATAATTGAAATGGCTTTGCTAAACAGTTCGCACCTCATCGCGATCCATACGCGAGCAAGCCGTCGTTCACAGTGGATTCCTTATGAATTCGGCAGGCTACGCGATCGGAAACGCCTATCATCAAACTGCGGGAGCTGGTTTGATCCAAGAACAAACCTAACGTTACATGGGTATTATTTGCGCCTCGCTCGGAAAACGCAAGGTGGTGAGACGGATGTGCGACACTGGCTTCAGCACTGGTCCGGAAGCGCCGCTCCGCTTTATTGGGGCGGGCCTGCAACCCACCCGCTTCCGAATTGAAGGGATTGCATGCCTCATTCACAGGCGGCCTGTGAGACGCTAGGATTTGTTTAAAGTCCCAGGTCAGCGTAGATTTTAGCATTATAATGGCGTGAGCCACCGTTCCTTTCTGCTGTATTCATGCGGCGGTACTCGTCTGGCCAGTGGTCAAGAGCAAAACGGATAGCTCTCATTTTGAATGGTACGTGTACAACACACTCATCGCGGATGATGGGCGGGCAATTTGCATCCTGCTGTCCGCTCTCATTTAGGTTTGCAGCTATGATTGGCAGTCCCATCTCCATTGCTAGTTCCAGTTCCCAACGAACGAACCGGTACAGATTCTTGGTCTTCTCTCCAATCAGCACAATCACAGCTGGTGACTGACGCATGCGCTCTTTGAGGTTGCTTTTCACATAGGCTTCGCTCTGAGCCTTGCTTGTCATCGTATCTAGGTCGTGGGCGTCGAGAAAATTAAAATCGACTTTTTCATTTGCCTTCCATCCACGCATGAATCGATAAGCCCAGCCATCGTTGTCGCCGTCGAAAATGACGTAACAAGGATCGGTGTGCGAGCTCATTTTAATTTCCCTGTTGTTGGCGGGCAGCCCATTGTGTGTGCTCACGGGAGAAGGCGAGTTCGGCTTCGTTCACAGCGGCAGAGAACTCCCCCGAGGTTTTTGCGTCCTCGATACGGCTTTTCACTAAACCGATCTCCTGCGCTGTAAGCGTGTAAGCAGCTGCCAGTTCGTTGAACTTCTTTATTTGCGTCCATCCAATCGCGGCCGAAGCGAAGACGACCAATGGCTCGGTTGGCCAGCCGACGAATGTGGGATTTACGATTCGCGTGAGAATAAAGACAAGACCGAGACCGTACGCGACACATGAGATCGCTACCCACCATTGGGCGGCAGAACTGTTTGCCTTGGCCTTCTTTTGATACCAGACCTGTTGATCGGTGATGCGATGTAGCAAATAGAATGCGCGACGCTCCTCTAATTTTTTCTCCCGCATTTCCTGCATAGCGCTTGGCAACTGTTCACCACCCAGCTCCAAACCGCTCAGCGCGTCACCGATCGAATGATTAGCTTTAAGAACATCACTCAACAGATCTCGGAAGTCGCGTCGCGCGTCGCTCGACTTGGCATCATCGAAAGGCTCAGCACGCATGGCAAATCGCCAGCTCAGTGTTTTGACAGATTCCGAAAGCGCACGGGCCTGATACCACGTTCGCTCAGGCTTCTTTATTGAGCGGTAGAGCATGACAATCATCGACGATGCGAAAACGATCGCATAAGCGGCAAAATATGCGCGTGTGTCGCTCCACCCAAGCGAGAAAAAGGCCGTAACTATCAACAGGCCGTATTCGAGCCGGACCAGCGCCAAAAACCTCCACTGACTCCTGTTGGACGCCGCATCGGCGCTTTCGAACAATGTCGGATAGTTCATCATGGCTTTGTTCCCGGGTCTGTCTAGCTTTGCTTCTGCCGATGTTTACTTCAGCTCACCAGAGAGCTTGCTCCACGGTACCACCTTGATCTCCGGCCGAGACAGCCATTTCGGTATTGGGCTTGCGGGGCTCACACCCGCGTGCGTCGCGACGACCTTTTTGCCAAGTGACAGGCTTTTTTCGACCTCCCATTGGACCCAGCGGCTTTGCGCCGTACTTTCTGAAACATAAACCACGGTCACAGAGCAGCGATTAATTCGCTCGGTAATCTTGCTCTTAATATAGTCGGCGCGCTCGCTATCGTAGGGTTCGCGAACCGAATGGTCGTTGAACTCGATGTCGCTGTTCTCATTCTTGGCCTGGCCCCGCAGTAAGTTGACTTCGGCCATGTCTTCGGTCGCAAAGCTGATGAAAACGTTACGCTTTCCGCCTCCCAGCGCCGCCTTTGCCTTCTCTTCGAGGGAGCGCACGTCCCCCAGCCTGTTCCAGTTACCGCCACCACCACCACCGCCCATCTCTATGCCCTCTCGAACTTAAATTCATTGCAAGCGATGCATTCGCCGCACGCCTCTTCACCACCCTCGTGGCAGGAATAGGTGCCGATGATTCCTTTCTGGCGTGCAAGCTCGACGACATCGATCTTGTGAAACTGTGAAAGGGGAGCAAGCACCCGTATCACACGACCTAGGCAGCGGGCGATCATCTGCTCGGCATCCCGTAGAAAAGCAGAGGTTTGATCAGGGAAGAGGCTGGTTTCTTCGTGAAGCAGCCCAATCGATACCGCATCCGCGTTCCTCTGAAAGGCATAGGCTGCGGCCGTCAGCAGAAACAGCATGTTCCGGCCTGGTGTAAAGGCATCATCAACAATGTGTAGCGATCGGTCGGTCAAGCCTGAGCGGATCAATGCCCCGTACCCTGACAGATCGGCGACTTTCGGTTCGGGAAGTCCGAGCCTTTTCATGACGTTTCGGCAGGCGGCAAGCTCGCGCTCTCGTGACCGTTGCCCATAGTCGACGAAGAGCGGGTGGATTGAAAGACCCTCCTCCTGGGCGAGTTTCACAACAAGGGTAGAATCGAGCCCTCCCGAAACGAGTGTAACTATGCTCATGCTCCTACCCCTTCTCCCGTTCTCGCGACCCGCATTACGATCCAGATCGCCCAATCCAGAATGCCGACGGGAAACCCGAGTTGGTGCGCATGGCCGCGCATACTCTCCTCGCCGAGCCGGTATTCTCGCATCGTTGCGATAGGCTTAGAGTTTTCTGCCCGCAGACCAGTGATTTCCATGTAGTTCAGGACATGCCTGTCCAGGATTGCAAGATCGTAGCTGAAGCCGCTGTTGCGTAGGAACATGCTCGCCTGCTTTGGGCCGAGCCCTGGTGCGAAGTCGATAAGCCAGTTACGTGCGGCGACAGGAGTGTCGAGCTTGGTCAGCGCGGCGTTAAGCGTGCCGAACTTTTTAGTGACACGGTCCTTGGTCGCCGCCAGCTGCCGCGCTCTCGCGCCAGGAAAGCGATAGCTTCGGCCGGTCGCAGTCAGCGGCTGCCGTAATATCTCGCTCAGCCGGTCGGAAAGGTCGGGTAAGCAGTCTGGCTCAAAGAGGTGGCCAGCTGCATCGATCGCCGAGGCAGCCTCGCATGCCAGCTCATATGGAACCTGGCTGCTGAGAACGCAGACGGAAAGCTCCCACCACAGGCTTCTCTCGTTCCGCTCGGCCGCGCCATTCGCAATCCGCTCTTCGATATCCGGACAAATGGCGCAGACTGCATCTGTGATCCTTCCAGCCGAGAAAGCTTTCATTTGAACAATCCTTCCACCTCTCGCTTTAACTGTTGTATCGGCGCCTTACCGATCCGTTCAGCGACGAAGGCCTCGAGGCGGTCGTCTGTTACAGCCTCTCGAAGGTCTTTCATGAAGTTCGTATAATAATCAATATTGTGAAACGCAGCTTTCCCCGCAAAATCGACCTTGTCGTCGACAAGGGCCGAACGGGCAACGTCGGAATCGGCGACGCCTGTCTGATAAGTGAAGAAATCATAGTGCTGAAAATGATAGAGCCGGTCGTTTTCAATATCGGCGACGACCCGGCACCACTCGAGCCCATCAAACGTGTCCGCACCAGCTGCAGCCAGGACCGCGATGCTCCATGGATTGCCAGTTCCGAGGAGGTGTATAGGTTGATAGAACGGAAGCTCGCTCAGCTTTGCCCGGATCGCCATCATCGTCCGGCAGCGTTGAAAAAGGCCTGCGCCGAGCTCGCGCTCGGCAATTCCGATCAGCTCAGGCTGTAGCTCGCTGGCAACGGTAAAGATTGTCTCGATCAGCATGTCGATATCGTGACCGCCGCTTTTCAGTTTCGCAGCATGTATGATCGGCAGAACTCCTGCGTTGCTCGCTTTCTGGTCCCGTTCGACAGCGGAGAGGATCGATGCGGCCGCCGTTCCAGGGTTTCTGACGGGGTTCATATCATCGAAGCAGAAGATCCTGTCGTGGGAGGTGTCCGATAGGGCTTCGACCAGATCGACAGGCTTCCATCGCTTGTTCGTCAAGCGTGACGACTCGTAGTTGCCGGAATCGACAAGGACGAAACCGCCGTTTTCGCGGTATTCTGTCAGAGCTGATTTCAGTGCGGTGGGCTTTCGCCTGTCGACAAGATCCCATGCGGAAACGAGCAGCGCAGGATAGCGGGCAAGATTCAGCGCCTTGACCGCCTCGCTAGGCTTCAGTCGTGTCTCGAAGGAGGAGGTTGAGAGAAAGAGAGTGGGGAGGGGCAGACGCCGTTGCAGCGTAACTGGCCGTTGCGGTTTTATGCGAACAGGAACGATCGCGTTAATCCGGTTGGCAAGTATCCTCATATCGCTGTGATCGGGGCGTTCATCCCATGCCGAGAGGTCGCTGCTTGAATAGCCGCCGAACCCATATGCAGCCTCGCTTCCATCCAGCGTGACGCAAACGATCGGCCTGTTCGCTTTCTGGGCTAAGCGAACCTCGTCAGTGACTGTATCCTTCAGGCGCGAGAACTTCGACCAGAAGACCAGCACACATCCGGCCCTCGTGATCTCGTCCTCAATCTCGGCAGCAAAGCGTTGTTGGATCATCTGATCCCACCACACGCTCCAGGTCATTGAAAGGAATTCGAATAGTTTTTTTACTCGCGCCCGATCTTCTCTGGCGTAGATTAAATATATATCAGCCACGTCCCCTCCGAATCGCAACTGGCCTGTTGAAGTAGTAGTTACCGCGAAACGGATACGCAATAGGGGTTGTATTTAATTGATGTCACCACCTATTCAATTGCTCCAGCCAGCCAAATATAACGCCGTCGAAAAGTCGTCAGTCGTTTCACATTTATTCAGAAAGCGAAGCTGGCTGAGGGAGTACGGCATTTCTGCAAGAGCTACGCATCTGACGCCCTTATCGACCAGCCGCTGTGCGACTGAAAGCATCTCAGGGCCAATACCGTCGGCCAACAGGAGAACAGTCGAAAACTGGCCGTTTGACAGGTCAACATTTTCCAGTGCGGGGCAGACCACGGTGAGATCGAGGTCTGCCAAGATATATCTCGCTTCCTCAATCGAATAGCGCTGTCCCAGAGTCTGGATCTCGCCGAGCAGAAGGACTGTCCGGGGCTCGAAGACTGGCTGCCGCTCGTCTCGGTCGTCGTGCGGACCTGACGCAAGCGGAGCGAGGGGCATAAGCGGATTGTCGCAGTAGCGGGCTACCTGCTTCGATGCTGAAAGCGATGCGTTGAAGGGATCGTGTCCAAGCTCCGCCCAGTAATAGGCGAAGGCCGCGCTGAACACATCCCCTGTTCCGATCTTGAAAACTTGCCTGCTGCGAAATGCCGGAACGAAACGCGATGCGGACCCCGGCTCGAAGACGGCAACACCATTGATACCCCGTTTTACGACGACGCAACTTGCCCTATGGCTTTCGAGAACCGTAGCCGCAGCCGTCTCGACGTCGTCAATCCTCGTAACACTCAGGAGCTCCTGTTCATTCAAGACGAGAGCCAGTTGTTTCGCAGTTGAACCGTTACTGAAAAAGGGAGCGAATTCGCCGGTGGTTTGGGGATCGTAGACAGCCTTTTCTGCATTCACGACAGCATCGCCCTCGAGAAAGCCGAACCGGAGAGCCGCCCTTCCCTCGACTTTCAGGGGAGGCATTTTTCGCAATTCCGATCGCGACGGCTGCAAGTGCGGACGCGACAGTGGATGAAAATAAGCGAAAGCAATCGGATCGGGACGAAAGGCGGACGAGCCACTCACCCCTAATGTAGAAAGAACGGTGTCGAAATCGTGTGGGCGCTCGAAGTAGCAGCTGAAGATGGTGCCAGGCGATAATAGGGAAAGGGCGCGGGCAGCTCGCCCGCCCGAACCGAGAAGAGCATCCCAGTGCGGGTGAAGGCAAAGTTCGCGATAAAGTCCACCCGCAATATGCATTCGTATCTCCTCACCCGCACCCAATTCGTCGCTGAAGCTCCGACTTCCGAAAGATATGAGTCGGCGGCGATCCGCGATAGAGCACAGTATAACAAATAAGCCGGTGGAAAGCAGAGCGCACGAGACTGGATTTATACCATATTTCACGTAAAACGAGTGTATGGATAAAAGTACGGAGCGCCTATGCCTGCGGTTCAACACGAAATTGACCATCGCCCTGTCTGCTTCGTCGTCATGGGGTTCGGCAAAAAAACCGACTATGAAAGCGGACGGACGCTCGATCTTGACGCGACGTTCGATGCAATCATCAAGCCAGCTGCGGAAAAGGCAGGTCTGCGTCCGATCCGCGCTGTTGACATCAACGGAAGCGGAGTGATTGACGTCTCAATGTACGATTTGCTGCTGAGGGCGGATGTCGTGGTCGCCGATATATCGACGGGAAATGTGAATGCGGTCTACGAGTTGGGCGTCCGTCACGCGCTACGCCCGAACACGACGGTGATCATCAAAGAGGACCAGGGAAAACTTCATTTCGATCTCAATCACATTAACACGTTCCATTACAAACATCTTGGTGAAGATATCGGTAGTCGTGAGGCGATCCGCGCGACGGACGCGCTGGCCGAACTGATCGTTAGGGCGATGTCGTCAACAACTCCGGATAGTCCTGTCTATACATTTCTTCCGACCCTGCAGCGGCCTCGCCTATCAGACGAACAATACGCCGAACTGCTCGACGAGGCCGAGGAAAATCATGAAATACTGAGCGCAGTGCTGCGAGCCGGACGTGATGCGTTCGATCGTAGCGACATGCAGGCGGCGGCCGCAAACTTTGCCCGCGCCTGTGAACTTAAGCCAGAGGAAGCGTCCTTCCGCCAGCAATATGCCCTTGCGACCTACAAGACGAAGCTCCCAACTGAAGTCGAGGCTCTGCAGCGAGCCCTTGAGATCATCGAGCATTTGCAGCCGGAAGTCTCAAACGATCCTGAAACGCTCGGCATAACCGGGGCAATTTACAAACGGCTCTGGCTTATTCAGGAGAACCCCGTTCACCTGGACAAGGCGTTGCGTTTTTATGGTCGAGGATTTGAAGTTAGGCGAGATTATTACAATGGTGAAAATCTCGCAACGTGTTTCGATCTGAGAGCTGCGAAACAAATCGACCCGGACGAACAGCTATTTGATCGCATGAGCGCCAAGAAAACTCGCGTGGCACTCGTGGAAATTCTCTCGATGATGGTCTCGGATCCATCCTTCCACGAGCGTTCCGATAGAAAGTGGGTTTTCGCGACCCTCGCCAACACGATGCTTGCCCTTGAGCGGCGGGCTGAGGCTGCTGTCTATGAAGCGCAGTTTCGTTCGCTTAAGCCTGCTGATTGGGAAATATCGACCTTCGAAATGGTGAAGGCCATGTACGTCAGCGATGAACTACAATCATGTTCTTAGTCCTAATCGAGCGTTGCAATCCTAACATCAACCGAGGAGTAGCCTTCAATGGCTAAATGCACTGCACCAGTAAGAGGCCACACAGGGAACGGCGCAGCGAATTGTCCGGCATGTAGCAGTCGATGGGGCCGCAGTCGCTTTGGCGGTTACGGCTCCTGGCCGTCGTCGCCGACTTCTTACTCCTCGCCTGGTAGTGGCGGCGGGAGCCGAGGCGGGGGCGTGTCGGGCAAAACCTCGAAACCTAGGTGGGCGCGAGCCAGTTCAACCGTGTGGTACACACCAGCAGAGGTGCGGGAACTTGAGCCCGTACGCGAGCAAATCGAGAGACGGGCGACAGTGCCTGATCTTCGGGACGTATTCCTATGTCATGCTTGGGACGACCGGCAGGGAGCTGCAAAGGAATTGCATGATTTGCTTGAGGCGCGTGGAGTGAAAGTCTGGTTCAGCGAGAAAGATATCGCACTCGGTGAACCATTTCTTCGAGAGATCGACAGGGGGCTCACAAAATCACGAGTCGGGATTGTTTTGGTGACCCCAAACTTTCTTAAACGAATTCACGGCCGTAGCATCGCCGACAAGGAACTTTCGGTGCTGCTTCATGGAGGTAAGTTAGTTCCTGTCATCCACGGCACCACCTTCGCTGAACTAAACGAGGAAAGTCCCATGCTCGCTTCGCGCAACGGGCTCAACACGGCGGAAGACAGCATGGCCGAAGTCGCTACAAAGCTCGCGGATCTAGTTGCCATGTAACGTTGGATGCGAGAAGTGAGCAACGGCAGCACAGTGCCGGCGAGCAAAGAGGTCAACGTTCGACGATCGCGACAACCGAGCAATCCAATGTCCGAACCGGATCGGCAGCTGCCTCTGCGCGATGAGTGCGAATGGCCGCGTTGCTGAGCACCGCCCCTCAGCGCTCCCGGTCCGCTACCGGCGCCAGCCGCCCATTCTTGAGAGCAAGCAGTTGCGCGGATTCGGAAAAGCAATCCAAATAAGCCGCCTAACGACGCCCGAGGGTTCAGGTCCCATCAATAACTTATGGCTTAGATGGATCAGTGGGAGGTTTGCGGATGCGTTAAATCCGCCTCAGGCGGCACGGCGTGCGCGCTTGAGTCTTGTGCAAAACGGCGTCCAGCTGCACTTTAGTGAACGTGGTTCATGCGACTCACCAGCACCTCTGGCCGGGATTCATGGATTCATGACCAGATTCCAATCGATGTCGAAGCCAGCAGCCTTCAACTCCCGACTCAAGGCCTGTCGCCATGCGCCACCCGACGAATAGGGTTCGTGCACAACGCCCTGGAAATCGGAAGGGATCTCCAGTTCCCCCTGGATAAGGGCCATTATCCGGCTGCGCCCCAACCGTCCGACAAAGTAGCCGAGTTCAAAAATCACGTTCTGTCGGGCGCGAGGCTGCGGCGGCTTGCCTTTGGCATAACCCTCGTCATCCGGTGTAAGCAGAACTACGGCGAAACCCACATCGCCATGCGCCTCAAACTTCTCGATGATGGTGCGGCCCTGGTTGGCTTGTTCCATCAGAATGATCGCCTCGAAACCCAGTTTCTCAAGAAACCTTGCGACTGCTTCTCTGGCCCCATCCTCATGGCCATGAACCACGAAAACCTTGCGGGGGGCCGGTCCGGTTTTTACCGGAAGCTTGACGGCTTCCTCCACATTCAGAGACCGCTTGACGAAGTCGATATAGTCTCGGGCGAATGGTACCAGGACTTGACCGGTCATGTTCTGCAGGTTGGCTGTATATTTATTGCCATTATAATAGAAGGTATGCGCGAAATGTAGCGCAGCGTTTTCATCAGACGCGAACTTATCGACCAGCAAGATGGTCATGCCCAATTCCTGCTCATGTTCAGTTGGCCAATCGAGCGTTGCGGATCCGACCATCGATCCCTGTGTCTTTTCGCCGGCCGCAAGCCAGGCGTCCAATTGAAGACCTTCGGTAAGCTCTGCCGAAACGGGTTCAAGCTCGGGGTCATGCAGAATGCGAGACAGCTTTTTGATATGCCGGTCAAACGAACCGGCTTCTGCCCATTTCAGGTCGTTGATGATGTTTTCAATCTGTCGAAGGAGGAGTGGCACCTTCTCGGTCGGCATTATGGATTCCTCTGAATTCGCTTCTGTGCGTGCCTGAGCCGCTCGTTCATGGATCTGCTCTGAATAAGCTTCCTTGAGTTGTACAGACATGTTCTGGACAAAAGGATTGTTGCGATATCCGTCAGCAATGTTGTCGACGGCGTTCTCCATCTGCCCAATGGCAGCAAGAATACTTGCCGGCTGATGGGGATCGAAGTGCACTGTGGTGATCTTACCGTCGAGCGCCTGGAATGCCCGCTGGGCATCCTTCAATTGCTTTTCGAGCTTATCCAGCCCAGTAATCTTAAACGACATGCGGCATTTGCTCTCGATACACCTACGTCAAGTAACGTACAAATCTCTTCCTCGAATACAAGTGCTCTTCTGTACAATGGCAGGGGTCATATCTCGCGCCGCCTTCCTTGAACGGCGAGGTCTGGGGGATCGCAAGCAAGGGCCTCAGGCGCCGGGCGCCCAACTGCATCGAAGTGCCTCGAGAGACCGCCCCGTTGCCGGTGCGGGGGCGCAGCCGAAAAGTATTTGCCTTTCGATAAAGTCTGGTTTCCGGAAAGCAAACTGCCTTTATCAATCTATTGAACAAAGAGGGAACATCATGTAAGGTGTGTATGTTCATTGAGGGTTTGGGACATGGCAGGTAACGGCAAAAAGACGTCATCACCAATCGCGAGCAAGGCTGGCGGCACTCTACGGGATCCAAGTGCGTCTGCGACCGCCAAGAGTCTAGCGGGATCTGCGCTTGCTCAGGCTGGCACCTTAAAGCAGACAGGAGCTGCGATGGAGGATAAGGCTTCGCAGGTTCTATCGAGCACAAAATACAGCACTGCTACCAAGCAGTTGGCAGGATCCGTGCTCTCACAATCCAACAAAAAGCGCTGATGAACGAACAAGAACTTTCAAACCAGTTTTCTGTTCTTTTTCCGTGGCTTCTCGTCAGCTAGTCTTATTCCGTTTTCTGCTAGTTTAGCTTATCTGGAAGCGGAGGAAGTTGGTTGCGAACATCCAGTGCCTCAGGCCGTGGAGTCCGCTGAAGCGCCTATTTCACGTCACTCTGCCCCAGTAGCGCTTTAAGCCAGCCAGGAATGGGAAGTGATGAGCGAAGCGCGTAAGAGATGGAAGTTTCCCATTCCTTATGGCCTGCCGAGGTCGGCGATCGATTACAGGCGCAACCCGGAGACACTGGCCCCCGAGATCACCAGTGCCGCTTGGGGAAACGTATCTGACAACTTTTGTTGGTGAATCCGCTTTTGTTTGGCATTCATATTCCGTCCCATGGTTGGATCCGTATGGTGCAGATACACGCAGATAAACATCGCGACCAACGACCCATAGACGTCAGTCGAGCCTTCGAATGTAGAGCCCATCCGAGGCACCTTCTTTGAGATGAATCTCATCGACGTTTTCCGTCTGGGCGAGGCTGATCAAAAGGGCGCTGCAGTCGTCCTGCTCGGCTGACGCCGTCCTGCTGCCTGTATGAAGGAACGTCGTCTGTTGATCGGGACTTAACTCGGCCCAGAAGCCATCCGTCGCCATGATCAGACGCGCTGCCGTTCCCTCGATTTTCTCAATCGTCGGGGCAATAAATTCCCTGGATCGGAAGCTTGACGTTAAGAGATGTCGCGCTTTTGATTTCGCAATTTCAGCATGCGGTAAGTCTTTTACTGCATTCGCCAAGGTGTGTGGGGCGGTTATCCAGGATACTGATCCATCCGCACCCCTGATGCCCAATGAGCAATCTCCTGCATAGGCGGCAAAGCAGCCCTCCACGCCGCAAATCACTACGAGATAGCTAGCAGACCCTCGCGGAAAGCGTGGTGCCAGATCACTGTGCAGATCGCGGAGGAAGTCGTATAGGACCTCAGCTGAGACAGGAGAAGCCGCGGCAAACCAATCGACCATCTCTTTTACCAGCACGCGGGCAAGGTCTCCATTGCTCTCGCCGGCTGTCGATCCGTCTGTGATGATCATCAGCAGGCCGTGAGCATTAATTCCGATGCCAGCAAAGTCCCGGTTGTCGCTTGTGCGGGTTCCCTTCAGCGTGCGCCATTCGAGGTTAGCCCGCATTTTTGCCATCACACTGGCTGATCGCCACACAGCGCGCTTTTACGATGGCTGAGCGGCCAGGCTGTTTACGGAGATTTCCTTCAAGGAAGTCGTCAAAATCACTATTGGCGAGAAGTGCGCGGAACCCCTCGGCGGTGAATTGACGCACGTCAACGGAGGCAGCAGAAATCTCGGCTAGTAACTCCTCGCGTCCGTCAACCATCAACAACAGATCCTCTGCATCGCGACTGGAGTAAAGATCATTGTTGCCGCGCCCTAGGAAGGCCTCAAGTTTGGTCGCTACGAAAATGGGCGGTGTCAGCACCTTTATGTCTATGCCGGCGTCGAGGATGTACGGCTGAGCCGTTTCGATCCCGGTCGCATACCAACGATTGCTAAAACCGAGGATTGCTTCATCATCGGGCATGAAATCGACCTTTAGCCTGCCGAGGCGCATCCGGCAGATGACATCATCGTCAGCAGCCTCTACGAAACCTTTTGTGCGTAGGTCTTCCAGCAGCATTGCCCATTCATGCAATCCGGCAAGATCGACGATCAGATCGATATCGTCCGTCGACCTGACGTCTTCCAGCGTCACCGGGTCTGTGATGAACAGCGCCGTTGTGCACCCTCCGACAAAGACGAGACGGTTGCGGAGGTCATCGCCAAGAGCGCTAGCGACGGCCTTCAGCATCTCCAACAGCTGCTCGCGGATCTCAGTCATTTCGCGAGCATCCTTGATTTGAGGTGATCGCTTGCCAGTCCAACTTCGCGCTGGTTGCCAAGTCTGATGGCATCGACCAGAGCCAGATATTCGTAGAGGTGCTGGTCTTTCAAGGCTGCTTCCGGCACGCTCTTGAACAACGGTTCCACCGATTGCCCCATCTCTCGCCCTTCGGCGTATGGCCACACGTAGTTGTAGCTTCCGCCGCTGACGAGCAATCCTTCGAGCATAGGGGCCGCGAACGCCGTCGGGATGCCGCGTTGCATTGGGCCTGGGTTTGCCGGGAACACGAACCTCAAACCGTGAATGATGAAGTTGAACAGGTTTCGTCGGTGTGGGCGCGGTTCATTTTTCGCGTTGTCCTTCCGCGCGATACCGGATGCTACGCTTCGCTTGATGGATTGCGCAATTTCTGTTTTGCTTATGCCGGTGAGATTTTCCAGGTTCCGGACAGCAAAGGGATCCCCGCCAATCGATTCCGATCGCAGTCGCTCTGAGCCCTTCTCGAGCTCTTGATCCTGCAAACTGATCAATTTCAGCAGGACGACAATATCCTGACTTTTCATTACATCTGTCCTCTGTCCTGGGACTGAGGACATTAGTCCGCATCCAACTGTTTTGTCAAATTTAACCGATATAATTGCCGTGCGCTTGAATTTCCCGATCAGACTGGTGCGGCACGTATGTCAACTGGATTGTAATGCTAACCTTTTATCCGAGCGAACCTGCCCCGGACCACTGACGGCCTGATGACCTGCCATTCCGACAAGCAAGTAGCTGCAACAATTGGGAAAAATTAATAAAATGCAGTCGATAAACAAAGGGTCGATGGTTCGTATCCCTTCAAGGCGTCGGACTCCGATTATCCGTTTGAATTTCATCAAACAGCCCAGTCGCGCCCTATTTTAACAAAGTCCTCAGTCGTGGCGTGGCAAAATCAAGAAACGTTCTGAGTTTCAGCGGCATCAGGCCCTGCGATAGGTGGACGAGGTGAACCGGCGATGCCTCTCGTTCAAAATCCTCCAGCAACGGCACCAGCAAGCCGGCATCGACTGCGTGCTTCGCTTGGTAGGCCATGACGCGCGTTATCCCGAGACCGGCGGCGGCTGCGTCAACCGCTGCTTCAGCGGTGTTGACGGAAAGGCGTGTGCGGATCGGCACCGCGATATCTTTTGCGCCGTCATGAAACGTCCAGAATCGTGTCGAAAGCACGCCTTCGAACGCGATGCAATCGTGGTGCTCGAGTTCGTCAGGATGTGACGGACGGGAGTGCCGCTTCAGATAGTCGGGATTGGCGTAGATCGTTGTGCGGATGGAGCCGAGGCGGATTGCGATCAGGTTGCTGTCGGAAAGCTGGCTGATGCGCAGAGCGACATCGATGTGTTCGTCGGCAAGACTGATTGTCCGGTCGCTCATCGTCAGGTGAATGTTGATGTCCGGAAAGGCTTTCAGGAAGCCCGTGATGACTGGAAGCACATGCAGGCGGCCGAAGACAATCGGCGCCGTCATTGTGAGGTCTCCCTTTGGCGCGGCGTATTCTCCGGTGGCACGGCGTTCGGCTTCTTCCACTCGCTCAAGAATTTCGCGCGCCGCAGCGACATAATTCTCCCCGGCCTCGGTGAGCAGAATCTTGCGGCTGGTGCGGGTCAGCAGGGGAACGCCGAGATGAGCCTCCAGCTCGGCCACCTTGCGGCTGACCGTTGGCAGTGGCGAGTGCAGCGCGCGCGACGCTGCGGAAAGGCTACCATGTTCCACCACGGACAAGAGAACTGCCATAGCATCAAGACGATCCATACTTGCCTTCCACAAAATGGGAGGATGATTACAGATTTAACGCTCTAATACAAAAATATGGATACTGCTAGGTTTCTCTCGTTGCCGGATGACTGTGTCCGGCCCTCAAGGGAGCCAGTCATGAAACTCTACCATTTTCCACTTTCGGGCCATGCGCATCGCGCTCGCCTCTTCCTTTCTCTCCTCAACGTGAACGCCGAGATCGTCGACCTCGATCTGGCGAACGGCGAGCACAAGACGCCCGAGTTCCTCAAGCTCAATCCATTCGGCCAAGTGCCGGTGCTGGAGGATGGCGACGTCGTCGTCAACGATTCCAATGCTATCCTCGTCTATGTCGCCACGAAGCTTGGTCGGAAAGACTGGCTGCCCGACGATCTTGCTTCTGTTGCGAAGATACAGAAGTGGCTTTCCGTCGCCGCCGGAGAAATTGCCTATGGGCCGTGCGCGGCGCGACTGATTACCGTGTTCGGAGCAGATTTCCGGGCCGAAGAGGTAATTGCCCGAGCCCACCGGGTTCTTGGCCTCATCAATGCCGAACTCAAAAATCACCCTTTCATCATCGGCAATACGCCGACCATCGCGGATGTCGCGCTTTACAGCTACATCGCTGGCGCGCCAGAGGGCAATGTCGATCTCACGCCTCATCCAGAGGTCCGTCACTGGCTGGCGAGGATCGAAGCTTTGCCCGGTTTCGTCGCTCTCCCGAAAACCGCAGTTGGCCTGGCTGCCTGACACGGTCTCTCGTTCGGGACACTGGCCCGGTCGCCGTCCCTCATAGGAGGTTCCAATGCCTGCTGAAACACCCTCACCATCGTCACCATGGCATGCGGGCGAACTTGAAATACAGCGGCACGCCGGTGTGATCGAGCAGATGGACCCAGTGGGGCGCAGGGTCTTGCGAACCTTCCTGCTTGACCAGCACCGGGAGTTCTATCCGCTGCTGCCGTTCATCGCCATCGGCTCTGTCGATGGCGATGGTACGCCGTGGGCGACGATCCGCAGTGGACGGCCCGGCTTTCTGCATTCGCCCGATCCCCATACGCTTGATGTCGAGGCCGCCAGCGATACCGATGATCCTGCCGAAGCCGGTATGAACGACGGCGATCCCATTGGTCTGGTCGGCGTCGATCTCATCACGCGCCGACGTAACAGGATGAACGGTACGGTCATCCGGGATAGCAACGACCGCTTTTCCGTCGCAGTCGGGCAGAGCTTCGGCAATTGTCCGCGCTACGTCCAAAATCGGCAATTCAGCTTTGTGCGTGATCCGGAAACGCCGCAACGCGCGGAAGTGCTTGTTTCAGATCGGCTCGGCATGCAGGAGCGTGGCATCGTCAAATCTGCCGACACGTTCTTCGTGGCCTCCTATGTGGATTGCGACGGAGAAGGGCGGCAGGTCGATGTCTCCCATCGCGGCGGCCGGCCCGGTTTCGTTCGTGTTGATGCCGATGGCAGCCTGACTGTGCCGGATTTCAATGGAAACCTGTTCTTCAACACACTTGGCAATTTCGTCGTCAATCCGCGAGCCGGGCTTTTGTTCCTTGACCATGAGACGGGTGATGTTTTGCAGATTGCTGGCAGCGTCGAGGTGATACTGGATTCACCCGAGATTGCTGCCTTCGAGGGCGCCGAGCGTCTCTGGCGCGTCACACCAGAAAAAGTGGTGCTGCGCAAAGACGCCTTGCCGCTGCGATGGAGCTTTCTCGAAAACGGCATGTCACCGAACAGCCTGATGACTGGGGACTGGCAGGAGGCTGCAAGCCGCTTGAAGGTCGCGACCCCGTCAAAGACGTGGAGGCGCTTTCGTGCTGAGCGAATTGTCGAGGAGAGTTCGACGATCCGTTCGCTTTACCTTAAGCCCGTCGATGATGAGGCCCCCATTCCGCACCTCGCGGGTCAGCATCTGCCGATCCGCATCAATGACGGTAAGGATACGATCCGCCGTAGCTATACGATATCCAATGGCCCGGCGGACGGCTTCTACAGGCTGAGTGTGAAGCGTGAGGGGCGGGCATCCACGCTCCTGCACACAATGAACGAGGGTGACGAGATCGAGGCGCTGGCGCCTGTGGGAGCGTTTACCATCGACGCGATGGAACGCAGCCGTTCGGCGGTCCTTCTTGCGGCTGGCATCGGCATCACACCATTGTTGTCGATGCTGCGCCATGTTGTTCAGACGGGCGACAGAACGCTCTATCGCAGGCCAGTATGGCTGTTCCGATCGTCAAGCAGCTTTGCCGAGAGGGCGTTCGACCGCGAAATCGGCGAACTGGTGGCACGCAGCGAAGGGACCGTTCGGGATGTCAGGGTGCTCAGTGCGCCCGATGTCGATGATGAAGGCCTCTTTGATGCAGCTGGCCGCGTCGATATGACGTTGCTGAAGGCATACCTGCCATTCGGCGACTATGACTTCTACATCTGCGGACCATCGTCCTTCATGCAGGCAATGTATGACGGGCTACGCGGATTGAATATTGGAGACAATCGTATCCATGCGGAGGCATTCGGTCCCTCTGGCCTGAAGCGCGATCGCGCTGTTGAGTTGTCCGCGGAGCCTTCGAAGCCCGCAGCTTCGGCTCCGACGCGCGTCGGCTTCACACAATCGAAAAAAGAAGTGCAATGGAAGCCGGGCGGAGGCTCCTTGCTGGAACTCGCAGAGCAAAGTGGCCTCAGCCCGGCCTATGGCTGCCGGGCCGGCAATTGCGGGGATTGCCGAACAAAGATCGTCAAGGGTCAGGTCAGTTACCTCTCCGAGCCTAGCTATGCGGTAGCGGATAGCGAGGCGCTGATCTGCTGTTCAGTGCCGGCTCAAACGGACGGGGATTTGCAGCTCGAGCTGTGAGCGGTGATCAACGCTTTGCTTGCCTATCCCAGCGATCTATCGCCGGGATGCGTTGCGTCAACTGCCGAGAAAGACTGCAAGTTCTCGCGCGACCGTGTCCGGGTCCTCGCGCTGTGGAAAATGGCCGACATTCTGAAGAACGATACGGTGGAATGGACCGGAGAATTTTTCGTGCAGAGTTTCGGATAGCTCGGGCGGGTTCACGCCGTCTTCCAGTCCCTGAAAGTAGAGTGTGGGTAGCGATAGGGATTTCGTTTCCCAGATTTTGGTTTCCAACCACTTGCTTGCGGGATCGACATCTGCCTCTCCCCATCGCGCCTGATAGCTGTGAAGGGTGACTGCGACCCAGTCTGGATTATCGAAGGATTTCGATACCGCATCGAACGTCGCCTCATCGAACCAGCCGTCAGGACCCCAGTTTTTCCACTGGATGCGAGTAAAGCCGTGTGGATTTTCTGCAATTGCCTCCGCGCCGCGTTTCGTTGCCATGAACCAATGGTACCAGTACCTCTGTGCCTGCTGGAATGATGGAGTTTTCAGTCCACCCATTCGCGGCAGCGAGGATACAAGCGCCATTCGCTCCACACGATCTGACCAGCCGACTGCCAACGCCTCCGTTACGCCAGCTCCCCAATCATGTCCAACGACGGAGAACGTGTCGATTCCCAGACCATCCATCAGAGCGATCGCGTCCATTGCCAGGATTTCGCTGTTGGCAGTTCTCAACGCATCTTCGTTAAGGAAGACACTGCCGCCAAATCCACGAAGGTATGGTGCGATCAATCGCAGATCGTGTTTGGCGAGTCTCGATGACACGTTATCCCACGTCGAAGCATCGTCAGGCCAACCGTGAAGAAGCAGGACGGGTTTGCCATGTTTTGCACCTGCTTCGATGAAGCTGATCCGCATATTTTCGGTATCGACGTGGGGCATACAAGGTCTCCTCTTTTGCCGAGCAACGACGAGACTGCAATTCTGGTTTCGATTGTTTTGCGTTTTAGAACGCGTTCTGCGTGTAAAGTCTTTGGCTGCTAGAGAATTTTGATGGCCGCAGCCAGAGCCTTTGCTTGCCGCTTTGTCTGATCTCTCGTTAGCGAGCGGCCCGTCACCACCATACGCCAGTAGAGTGCCGACGGGATCATATCCAGAGCCATCTCAATATCCACATTTGCGTTGATCTCGCCGCGCGCTATGGCGCGCTGAAGTATAGCGGAGCCTGCGGATCGACGGGCGCGCGCAAGACCGGCTAACGTCGAGACCAGTTCACCTTGACGGGCGGCTTCGGCATAAAGGTCCGGTAATATCCTGCGCACAAGCCGATGCCGAAGTGCACGCCGCATCATGAACAGGTATCCCTCCAGCTCTTCGATCAGGCTATCTCTTTCCGAGACATCGGTTAGGTCCATCCCCAGCTTAGCTATCGCCTCGGTAGCAATCGCGAGCTTCGATGGCCAGCGGCGATAGATGGCAGCCTTGCCTGCACCTGCGCGCGCCGCGACCCGCTCAAGGCTTATTCCGCCATAGCCATAGGATGCCCACTCCTCAAAAAACGCGCGAACCAATGCGTCGGTGAGGTCGGTACGCATGACCGCAGCACCGCTCGGGCTACGTTTTTCTTGGTCGATACTCTTGCGTTCCATCGATTGCACTCCATATATGGACGGAACGATAGCGTTCCATTCAATGGGAGTAAAGCATGATGATCGAGAATGTTGACCTGTTTCCGAGCCTGTCATCTCTCTTGCGAGAGGCGTTGGGCGATCTGGTATCGTCGAACGCAACATCATTTCTCGACATGTGCGCTGATACAATCGTCTTCGAATTTCCCTATGCACCAGAGGGGTTCACAGAGCGTCTCATTGGCAAGGCAGCACTTGAAGCATATCTTCCAACGGTCGGAGATTTGCTGACGATCGAGTCCATGAGTCTTGGCCGTGTTTTCATTTCTTCCAACTCCGATGCCGCCACGGTCGAATTCAGTTGCAAGGGATATTCTAACGAGACAGGCGCACGTTACGATCAGGACTACGTCTCGGTGATCGATTTAAAGGATGGCCTGATCACGCGTTACCGCGATTACTGGAACCCAATCATCCTTCTCAACGCCACGGCGTCGTCGTCATCCGCAGAGGAGGCTGGATAATGGACAACGCTCACAAGATGAATGTTCTTGTGACAGGTGGTACCGGTACAACGGGGCGGTTGGTGGTGCGAGGCCTGAAAGAGCGAGGTATTGCAACGAAAGTCGGCACGCGCAGGCCATCGACCACGGACGAGGTTCTATTTGACTGGCAGAAGCCGGAAAGTGCACGGGCGGCTTTTGCTGGCATGGATGCGGTCTATGTGGTTGCGCCAACGAATACCAGCGATCATGGCTCAGTGGTTTTGCCAGTCCTCGAAATAGCGCGGTCATGTGGAGTTCGGCGCTTTGTTCTCCTAAGCGCATCATCGCTGGAGGCGGGTGGACCGATGATGGGGCAGATCCATGCCTATCTGAAGGACAACGCTTCAGAGTGGACAGTTCTGCGTCCAACCTGGTTCCTGCAAAACTTTTCCCAGAAGCATCATCTAAATACGATCCGCCAAGAGAGCGTCATCTATTCCGCCACAGGATCGGGCAGGGTCGGCTTCATCGACGCAAGCGATATCGCCAGAGCAGCGGTTAGCGCATTGCTCGCGGACCATTCGTGGAACCGCGATTTTATTCTGACCGGTCCTGAGACGTTGTCCTATTCGGATGTTGCATCCAAGCTTACGGACGTTCTGGGAAGAGCGATCCGGCATGTGAATCTGGACGTCGATCAACTTGTCGATCGATACTGCGATGGTGGTTTGGATAGGACCTATGCTGAGACCTTGGCCTTGATGGATAAGTGGATTGAAGACGGGAATGAGGATCGCGTCACTGACAGTGTAGGCACGCTAACTGGAGAATATCCAAATTCGGCGGATGGTTTCATGCGGCAGCACAGCGGGTGCTGGACGTATCTAGTAAAAGGTCAAAAAACCGAATGATCGTTATCTGCCGCTAGTCGGCTTTGACGTAATGACTACACGCAGTTTTGGGGTTCAATCCCTTTCAAGAGCTAACGTCAGCACGCTGCAATTTCTGACTTCCGGTCTCGCCCGTAAGGTCGTCACGGCTAAGGCGGACTAGGGCTGCATGCTGTTCTGCCATTTCGACGCTTTCTGCGGTAATTCTGATACCTTATGCACGCGCCATATCGATCATGTCCAACACAAGAACTCTACTGCCGCTGCGTCGTCATCCGGTTTCGGCTCCACTGAGCTGCACAAAAAGAGACACGCCAACTCGAGTATTGGTTCTGCGATTTTGATGCCAAGTAGTGGCAGCTGCCGGCTCTCCGCGACGATGCAATAGCGGAGCGCGGTTCGGAATTTGTGCGCACTGTCAGACGTGTTCAAGCCTGCGCTCCTGCACCAGTTTACTGAAGATTGGTAAAAGCTCCTCCAAAAACCTCTCCCACGCTTTGGGGGCTATGGTCGTGATCTGGGCCGCCAGCAATAAGCGATCGGTATGCTCGTTCTGCCACTCCATATGATCCGCCTACAAAAAGCTCTAGGCCGGGACGATCTTTCAGCGTGATGGGACCTCTCGTTGAGCGTATGAAACCGTTTCCTTCCAAGACGTGAAGCGCGGTTGTGACGCTTGCCCTGCGCACCCCAAGTATGTTCGCCAGACTATCGTGAGTTAAAACGATGTCGTTTCCGATAAGCCTGTCGTGACACATCAAAAGCCATCTCGCCAGACGCTTTTCTATTTTCTGGTGGGTTAGTGAACTAACGGTGGATGCTGTTTGAAGCAGGAGAATGCGGACGTAGCCCATAAAAAGTTTTCCAATGAACCTGTCGTTAGGAAACAATCGCACGAAAGATCCAGCCTCCATGACATAACCCGCTCCCAGGACTAGAACCTCCACACTCACGGGGCAACTGCTGCCGCGCACCTAAATTTCAACGCCTTCCTCGCCGCGTTCCCCATCGACAAACCGCGCTATGTCGTTCTGACGATCATCGACGCGCCGCTGACCGGGGAGAAGGGCGGCAGGCTTGCAGCGTACACGGCGGCCCCCATGGCCAAGGCAATTATTGCTCGTTCAGCGCCGCTTCTTGGCGTCCAGCCACGGTTTGGGGAAGACGATGGAGGCGACAGCCTTCTTGTGAACTACTGAAGATGATTCTCGTAGATAACGTACTCCTTGATTGACGTTTGGCTCTCGAATGGACGTGTTGTTCCGGGTGAGGAAAGCGCATTTTCGATCAGCTCGATCTGGTAGGCCTTTTTGATCGATTGCCCGGTGAAGAATATTCTGTAGATGATCGGGGCAAAGATCATGTCCATAAGGCGGTCGGCCACGGGCACGACTTCTCCACGCTGAGCGCAGCGATCAATCAGACATACGAGGTTTTGATAAACGTAGCCGGCCGCCGCCTGCGCTGCGCGGACGTCGTTGATCCGTTCACGAAACAGGGCGTGACCAGGTCCCGACGAGATGTCATCGACCACTTGCTCAACCCAGATTTCGAGATCTCCGCGGAAGCTTCCAGTGTCCATGGGTATGCTGTCGGGGACTAAGCGCTCGTTGGCGACATCTTCGAGGAGTTTCGAAAGGCTTTCCCACCGCCGATAGATTGTGGATGGCGGAACTTCGGCTCGTTCAGCGATCATTGCTACCGTGATGTCTCGGCCATGATGCTCTTCGAGCAACGCCCGAACTGCGGCGTGAACAGCGATCTGTATCCGTTCGCTTCGTCCGCCAGGTCTTATGAGTGCTCGCGCCACCAGTTGCCTCCACACTTCGAAGTTCAAAGTTTAGAGCGACTAGCACGGGATGGGCGCTTTCGATACCCATGAAGGTAAGCGCTTACTGCCGCACCATGTCGGACTGGGTAGCGAGATGTACAATTATCCAAACAGATCATCGCATCGAAGCACTCAGATCTAAGACCGCTGTCGTTCCCCAGTACCAGGAGTAGACGAGAAACTAGGTTTGACCCTCTAACCCTCCACAGACCCGAAAAGATTGTTGTATATCAGATCATTAGATTAAAAGAGTTGGTAGTCGTCGGTTCGACCCCCTTCAAGAGCAATACGATTTAAATCCTCACTCCAACACGCCTCCGCTCACTCTTCTCGATAGCTGGCTCGTTCCCATCAATTTTCCGAAACGGACGGCAGTAAGTTCCGGATTGGACGAAGTTGCAATCCGAATTGGACGCATGTAAACTCCGGCCTGAACGCATCGGCAATCCTAGAATTTGGTAGCGATCAGGAGGAAAAACAGATTGAAAGGGGAAAGTTCGTCTGACCTGCTTTATCCGAGAGGCGCAGCCGAGCGAATTAGGGTCGCGCTCGAAGATACGCCAGTCGTACTTGTGAACGGGCCGCGGCAGTGTGGCAAGACGACGTTGGCTCGAACCCTGCTCCAGACAGATCGTCCGTATTTCACGTTAGATGACGAAACGACCTTACTATCAGCAAAGACCGATCCAGTCGGCTTCGTTCGTCAGATTGATACCGCCATCATAGACGAGGTGCAGCGTGCACCGGAGTTGCTGCGTGCCATAAAACAGGCTGTAGACAACGATCGGCGGCCTGGGCGATTTTTGTTAACCGGCTCAGCAAACATTCTCGCACTCCCGACGATTTCCGATAGTCTGGCCGGGCGGATGGAAGTCGTTACATTGTTGCCGCTAGCTCAGTCCGAAATTCGACGCAACCAGTCAAACTTCCTCGATTCCGCTTTTGCCGGAACGGTCATAGCGCCTCGCAATCCCACGGTCGGAAACGATCTGATTGAGCGAGTGCTCATCGGCGGATATCCTGAGATGGTCGGTCGTGGCGATCCCCGCCGTCGATCCGCATGGGCTAGAGAATACATACGAGCTATCGTTGAACGAGATGTGCGCGAAATTGCCGATGTCGAACGCCTCGACCAAATGCCGCAGCTTCTGCGGGCGCTCGCGCATCATTCGGGACAGTTGCTCAATTTCACCCAATTGGCCGGCCAGGTCGGCATCGATGACAAGACCGCCCGGCGATATATCGGACTCTTCGAACAGCTGTTCCTAGTTCGTCGCATCGAGCCCTGGTTTCGAAACCCTTTGAAGCGTCTTGTTAAGACACCAAAGCTCCTGTTTCTCGATAGCGGTCTCTTAGCTTCGTTTGTCGGAATGACGATCGATCGAATTTCAAGTGACCGAGGACTATTTGGTTCATTGCTGGAAACGTTTGTCGCAGGCGAAATCCTCCGGCTTGCGACCTGGAGCGAAGTCCAATCAACCTGCCATCACTATCGGGATAAGGATCAGGACGAAGTAGATATCCTTCTCGAAGACGAAGCTGGCAATATGGTTGGACTTAAAGTCAAGGCCGCGGCAACGGTGACCGCAGCAGATTTCAAAGGCTTACGCAAAGTAGCCGCGGCCACGGGACGCACCTTCAAGGCAGGCTGGGTGCTGTACGACGGCAACAAGATCCTGCCATTTGGTGATAATCTTGCGGCGATACCGCTATCTTGTCTCTGGGGCGATTAAAGTAAGGGCAGGATTTAAGTTCGATTCCCTTCAATGCCAACCTTCTCGATCTGGTCGACTGAACTGGAAGCTAAGCATAAATTTCATTCTAGCCCCACCCTTACCTCGTCAGATTTTCAGTGTTGGTGCATCACCTCCTCTAGGTGCTCTTTCCTCCAAAAGGGATCCAGCATTTCTCGAATAAGGGAAGTTCGGGATTGAAGGCGAACAATCCACAACCACGTTATTCATTCCATGAATGAAGTAGGCAAAAAACATTCATTTGTTAAATATGAGTTTTCGTTGGAGGATCAGAAGAAGCGAACTTGTGACAATTCCAGGTTCGAAAAAAGGGAACGAGACAATGAAAACTGGTGTGCTTCTTCTGACCAGCCTTATCGGCCTGGGCGCCCAACCCGTGATCGCGAAAGATTTGACGATCGGTCTAAGCGGAACCGTGACGTCAATTGATCCGCACTTCTATAATGCCTCCCCCAACAACGCCATTGCCATGCAGATTTTTGATCGGCTGACGGAGCGCACCGCCGAGGGTCAACTGGTCGAGGGCTTGGCGACGAAGTGGGAAACCGTTTCTGAAACGAGGTGGCGTTTCAGCCTGCGGGAAGGCGTGAAATGGCACGACGGCAAGCCTTTTACCTCCGATGACGTGATGTTCACCCTCGGTCGCGCTGGAAGCGTACCCAACAGCCCAGGCGGCTTCGGCGGCTTCATGCGCAATATTGCGAGCGTCGAGGCGGATGGCGACAATGCTGTCATCATCAACACCAAGGCTCCGGCACCAACGCTTCCGGGCGATCTTGCAAATATCGCCATCGTGTCGCGCCATGCGGGTGAGGGCGCGGACACTGCCGATTACAATTCCGGTAGGGCAGCAATCGGCACGGGCGCATTTCGCTTTACGACATTCAAGCAGGGTATCGAAGTTGGCCTTGAGCGCAATCCCAACTGGTGGGGCAAGAAAGTTGCCTGGGATCACGCAACCTACCGTATGATTTCCAGCGCAAGCGCTCGTACGACCGCTGCTTTGGCTGGCGATGTCGATGTCATCGACGCACCGGCCGCGACCGATATTGCTCGTTTCAAGACGACTGCCAATCTTTCCTTCGTCAGTACGCCGGGCCTGCGTGTCATCTATCTTGCGCCGTCGACATCGGGTGATGCCTGGAAGGGCTTTGTGAAGGGCCCGAAGGGAGAGGCGCTGGATAAAAATCCGTTGGCCGATCCACGTGTTCGCAATGCTCTTTCCGAAGCGATCAATCGCGAAGGCATTGTTGATAAGATCATGGAAGGCACCGCAACCGCCTCCGGTCAGTGGCTCCCCAAGGGTGCGTTTTCTTACACGCCCGATATTCAGCCGCCCAAGCCCGATGCTGTGGGAGCCAAGAAGCTTCTGGCCGACGCCGGATATCCCGAAGGCTTCCAGCTGACGGTTCATGTGCCGAATGATCGCTACCCCAACGCACCTGCGGTGGTTCAGGCGGTGGCGCAGATGTGGACGCGAATAGGCGTGAAGACGAATGTGGAGGCTCTCCCATGGACGACCTTCTCGTCGCGCAAGTCGGAATTTGCCATGAAGCTGCTCGGACTCGGCAACGCGACCTATGACGCAAGCTCGATGCTGGTAAACGTCCTTGGCACCGTCAATCCAAAGCGTGGTTTGGGTGCTGCCAATGATAGTGGCTATTCCAATCCAGCGCTCGACGACCTCGTTTCCAAGGCGATGACGATCTACGACGACAAGGCGCGCGAAGCGGCGCTCATCGAGGCCGTCAAGGCTGCCGTCACCGATGGCGCCATCATCCCGCTCTATCAGCAGAGCAATGCCTGGGTATTGCGCAAGGGTCTCAACTATGCCCCGCGTATCGATGAGCGAACTCTCGCCAAGGATGTTTCCGAATAAAGCGCACGAGGCGGCTGGTGCCATTGCGCCAGCCTTACCTTCCGGCAATCGGTGGCGAAGCCGCTTGAGCAAATGTCGGCCATACTGCGCTTGCGACACCATCCCCTTTGACGCGGGTGGTCGTATCTTTACCAATAACACGAGGGTATCATGACCCTATGGACTATACAGCGCCTGATGCAAGCGATCCTGGTCGCTCTTGCGATGGCCCTGATCGTATTCGTCGGTCTTCATTTGATCGGGAGCCCGATTGAGACCTTGCTTCCGCCGGAAGCCACCCACGATGACCGGTTGCGTCTGATCGCGGATCTCGGCCTCGACCGGCCCCTTTACGAGCAGTTCTTCCTGTTTCTGAAAGGGCTTCTGCAAGGCAATCTCGGCGTCAGCTATGTCTATAAGGAGCCTGCGGTCGAGCTGATCCTGTCTCGCTTGCCCGCAACGCTGGAACTGGCTTTTGCCGCTGTCCTGCTGTCGCTGATCGTCGGTGTGCCGCTTGGACTTGCCGCAGGCTGGAAGCCTGAAAGCCCGTTTGCACGCGTCATCATGATCGGCTCGATCTTCGGCTTCAGTTTGCCAATTTTTTGGATCGCGATCCTGCTCATCATGATCTTCAGCGTCCACCTGGGCTGGCTGCCGAGCTCTGGACGCGGAGCAACCGTAACCTTGTTCGGCATACCGTGGTCTTTCGTGACGCTGGATGGCCTGCGGCATATGCTGTTGCCAGCCGTCAGCCTCTCGCTTTTCAACATCTCGATGGTCACACGTTTGACGGAGGCTGGCGTGCGTGAGGCGATGTCGAGCGAATATGTACGATTTGCAAGGGCCAAGGGTCTCTCGCCAAGGCGCATCCTCAGCGTCCATGTGCTGAAAAACGTCATGATCCCGGTTGTCACTGTTGTCGGTCTGGATATCGGACAAACGATTGCGTTCTCGGTGGTGACCGAAACCATCTTCGCCTGGCCGGGCGTCGGCAAGATCATCATCGACAGCATTGCCGCGCTCGATCGCCCCGTCATCGTCGCCTATCTCATGCTCGTGGTCATCATGTTCGTCATCATCAACCTCGTTGTGGACGTCACCTACAGGCTGCTCGATCCACGCATCCGGCTTCAGGGAGAGTGACGTGCAAGCAGTTATGAACTCCTCGAAACTTCGGACAGGTCTGCAATTCATGCGGCAGTTCGCGCGCTCGCCTCTGGCGATGGTAGGACTTCTGCTGATTTTCCTGATCGTTCTCATGGCGGTGTTTGCGCCATATCTGTCGCCACAAAATCCATATGACTTAATGCAGCTCGACATCATGGACGGGCGCATGGCTCCCGGGACGGAATCCTCGGCTGGCTTTACCTTTCTGTTCGGGTCCGACGATCAGGGTCGCGACATGCTGTCGGCTATTTTCTATGGTCTGCGGATAAGCCTGATCGTGGGGCTTGGCTCGGCGGCGCTCGCCTTTATCATCGGCACGGCGTTCGGCCTAACGGCTGCCTATGTTGGCGGCAGGGTTGAAACCGCGATGATGCGGCTTGTCGACCTTCAGCTTTCCTTTCCGACGATCCTGTCCGCGCTTTTGATTCTCGCTCTCCTTGGTAAGAGCGTCGGCAACGTGGTGTTTGCCATTGTTCTTGTGGAATGGGCGACCTATGCCCGCACGGCACGCGGCGCTGCATTGACGGAACTTCGCCGGGAATATGTCGAGGCAGCCCGATCTTTACGGCTGCCGCACCGGAATATTCTTTTTCGCCAATTGCTGCCAAACTGTCTGTCGCCCCTCGTCGTGCTCCTGACCATGCAGGTGGCTCGTGCCATCACGCTTGAAGCGACGCTCAGCTTTCTCGGCCTCGGTGTCCCGGTTACCGAGCCGTCCCTCGGGCTTCTGATTTCCAGCGGATACGAATTCATGCTGTCAGGTACGTACTGGATCGCTCTATTCCCCGGCATCGCACTTCTGGTCACGATCTTTGCCATCAATCTTGTCGGAGATCGCCTGCGCCAGTTGCTGGACCCGAAGGCTGCACGGAGATGAGTGCCATGCTTGAAATCAAAGGCTTGAAAACCGAGGTCGTGACCGAAGAGGGTAGGGTCACACTTATCGACGACATCAACCTCAGCCTTGCCGCCGGCGAAGTCATGGGCCTTGTCGGAGAATCCGGCTCCGGTAAATCCGTGACAGGGCTTTCCATCATGGGCCTGCTCGACAAGCCGGTACAGGTGACAGGCGGCCAAATCCTATTCAAAGGACGGGACCTGCGAAGCGCGTCGCAACAAGAATTGCGGTCCATCCGCGGCAATCGTATTGCGATGATCTTTCAGGACCCGATGTCGACGCTCAATCCCGTGCTTCGTATCGATACGCAGATGATGGAAGTCGTGCATGCGCACGAGAACGTCAGCAAACAGGTTGCGCGGGAACGTGCGCGCGATGCCTTGGGGATGGTCGGCATACCAAGTCCGGAGGAGCGCCTGAACTCCTATCCGCACCAGTTCTCCGGTGGCATGCGACAGCGCGTGGCCATTGCTATCGCGCTTCTCATGTCACCAGACTTGATCATCGCAGATGAGCCGACGACTGCACTCGATGTGACGATCCAGGCGCAAATCCTTTCCATCGTGCAGAATCTTGCGAGGGATAAAGGGATGGCCTTGATATGGGTCACCCATGACCTCTCCGTCGTTGCTGGATTGGCCGAAAAATTGTCGGTCATGTATGCGGGGCGTATCGTCGAGCAAGGCGCAACCGGGGATCTGCTGAGACGTCCCCTGCATCCCTACACCAACGGTCTGATCGCAAGCCTGCCCGCGCACAACAAGCGGGGTGAGCGGCTGAAGCAGATATCCGGGACCACACCTTCTGTGACCAACATGCCGAAGGGATGTGCATTTCACCCGCGCTGCGCCTTTGCCACTGATATCTGTCTTCGTCCTCCGGCGCTTGAGCCGGTCGAGCGGCGTCTGCTTCGTTGTTTTCACCCCGTCATGGAAGGAGCGCCATCATGAGCAATCGGTTGGAAGTGCGCAATGTCAGCAAGCGTTTCAGCCGCAAGTCCGGCGTGGTGGAACGCGGTGCGGAACTGATGGGCCTGAAAGCTCCATATCCGGTTGTCCGGGCCCTGGATGATGTCAGCCTCACCGTGGCAGAACGCGAAGTCGTCGGCATCGTCGGTGAATCTGGTTGTGGAAAATCGACGCTGGGTCGCGTGGTGGCCGGGTTGCTGCAAGCCTCCGAAGGTTCGGTCCTATTTCGGGGCAGGCAACTGACGGAAATAAATGGAAAGGCAGCAGAAGATGCACGACTGAAAGTCCAGATGATCTTTCAGGACCCATCGTCATCATTGAACCCGCGACAGCGCGTGCGCGAGATCATCGGGGCAGCGCCGCTGCACCATAAAATGACGAGCGCCCGTGAGGTGGATGATTATGTCTGCCAGCAGATGGAGCGATCAGGGCTTGATCCATCCATGGCGAGCCGTTTCCCACACCAGTTCAGCGGCGGCCAACGCCAGCGCATCGGCATTGCACGAGCTCTCGCCGTTCAGCCAGATATGCTGATCTGCGACGAATCCGTTGCAGCGCTGGATGTCTCGGTACAGGCGCAGATCCTCAACCTGTTCCTTGATCTGCGAGAACAGCTTGATCTCACCTATCTGTTCATCAGCCACGATCTCTCTGTGGTCGAACACATCTCCGACCGCGTTGTGGTCATGTATCTCGGGCGTGTGGTGGAAGAGGCGCCGGTGGCAGAGCTGTTTGCGCATCCGAACCACCCCTATACGCGTGCGCTGCTTCAGGAGCGGCCTGTTCTCGATCCGGTACAGCGGCGCTTTTCGTCTATCGAGGGCGAGATTCCGAGCCCGTTGTCTCCGCCGTCGGGCTGCCATTTCCATCCCCGCTGTCCATTCGCGATGGAGCGGTGCCGTGTGGAGAGACCGGAACTTATGACCGTCGCTTCGGGACACAAGAGTGCCTGCCATCTCAACGATTGAACCTCCCACAATCGACAATCTTAAAAGGATCGAACATGTCTGTTTCAGCACCTCTGGAACGCCAGCAACAAACCGCAAGTCAGGACTTTCCTGCTCAGGACTGGGCCAAGGTGACTTCTCCTGAAGAGCACGGTCTCTGTGTCGACGTCAAAGAAAAAGTCGAGGCTATGCTCGACGCATTGTCGACGACATCTTTCATGGCGGTCGCCGGGGGCAAAGCGCTCTACACCTATGGCGATGTGTCCGAAGTCAGCTATCTCGCATCGACCAGAAAAAGCATCCTTTCAATGCTCTTCGGCAAGGCTGTTGCCGAAGGCAAGATCGATCTCGATCTGACGATGGCGGATTTGAACATCGATGAAGACCATGGTCTTCTTCCGATCGAGAAGACTGCGAGGCTGCGTGATCTGCTGATCAGCAGCTCCGGCGTCTATCATCGGCCCGGCAGCCCAGGCAGCAATACGAAGAACATTCCAGAGCGGGGCTCGAAAAAACCCGGCGACTATTTCCACTACAACAACTGGGACTTCAACGTTCTCGGCGCGGCTTTCGAACAGCTGACCGGTCGTAGCGTCTTCAAGGCTTTCGAAGAGGATTTCGCAGGTCCAATGGGCCTTCAGGATTTCGATCCATCACGTCAGCGCATGATGGGCTACGACGGTGCGTCCCGTTATCTCGCTTACCATTTCTTCCTGTCTGGCAGAGATATGGCGCGCCTGGGTCTGGCGATGGTGCGCAACGGTCGCTGGGGCGATGAGCAGATCATACCGGCAGACTGGGTTGCCGAAAGCACGCGTATCCGTGTTCCCGCCGACAAGATGAACGAGAGCGAGAAATCCCGCATCGCCGGCTACAGCTATCTGTGGTGGATTCCTGTTGTGACGAAGGACACACCCGAATGGGAAGGCGCCTTTGTGGCCGCTGGGCATTTCGGACAATTCATCCTCTGCATGCCTGTGCTGGATATGGTGTTTGTCAACCGACGCGCTATTCCGGATGATCTGGCTATTGCCCGCAATGACGGAAGCTTCAAGGAAGAGCTGCCGGCAGTCACAATGGAGCAGTTCCTGAGCGTCGTCGACCAATTCATTGCGGCAAAGCTGAGCGTCAGATAAGAGGGAAAATCAGTGCAGGTCGTCCGAGAAACACGCGGAGATCTGTTCACGCAACCAAAGGCTTGCCGGATCGCGCTCTTTTTCGGCAAGCCAGATCATGCTGGTCGATTGCTTTTCCTCTGCGAAAGGCGATTCCAAGAGCAGCAATTCGTGAGAGCGTTCGAATAGCTTGGCAACGCTTTCCGGCATCATGGCGACGAGATTGCTTCTTGAGACGATTGCAACCGCAGCGGAAAAATGCGGGACGACTGCCACGACGTGGCGCTCCAGCCCCATTGCATCCAGTCGTTCATCGATCCAGCCCCGACGGCTTGGGGACGACGTAACCTTCACATGGCCCAGTGACAGTAATGCATCTAGCGTCAGCAGATCTTTCGCTGCCGGATTGTTTGCCGACATGATGCAGACGCGCCTCTCGGTAAAGAGCGAAGCGCAGCGATACCGAGCCGGAAAGTTTTCCGCAGTCATCACGGCTACATCGATTGTCCCTTCATCGAGGTGCTCCTGAACCACCGGCATAAAGTTTCTGTTATGACCGACACCCGTGCGCGGCATGTGAATGACTTCCAGAACGCAATGTTCCGCCTTGGAGCGTACACGCTCTACAAGCCGTGGCATGAGGACCACGGAAAAATAGTCGTTCATACCGATTCTGAAAGCACGATGGGATGTCGCGGGCTCAAATGCCAACCGCTGCAGCATGACGGTTTCTGTGTCTTCGATAATGCGTCGCACTGCGGGGAAAATCTCGGTGCAAAATCGCGTCATCACGAAACCGCCGGAGGTCTTTTTGAATAATTCATCGCCCGTTACAGCGCGCACCCGCTTCAAGGCGTGGCTCATGGCGGGTTGGGAAAGGCCGATATATTCTCCTGCTGCCGTCATGTTGCCTTTGACGACCAGAGCATAAATGACTTTCAAAAGATTGAGATCGACCGACCCCAATTGAAACCGCTGCATGGCAACACTGTCCGTTTTCTCGACACTCTCCGGTGATCATAACGGCACGCGTTCTGCATGTCGAACCGGCACTTGGAGGAGAACTCCAGGTGCCGGATACTTGTCAGGTTCTCGCAGCTACGACTGCTTCGGCAATTTTCAGAAAATCGCCGGCTGAAACCTTTGTCGGTTCGTAGGTGGTCTTGCCCTGATTTCTGGCGATAGCAAACTCATCGGTTACCGCACGGCGATGAACGATGACAGTATCGATGGCCGGAAGGCACAGAACGAACTGTCCGAAATTGCCGTTCATCAAATAGGCGCCTTTGAACGCGGGGTCGCTGGATGTGGGTATCCACCACAGATAGCCATATCCGAGACCTTCCTTGCTTTTGGTCTGCTCTGGCGTGAACCGCATTTCCGTGCTCTCGGCAATCCAGCGTGCGGGCACGATGGTTTTACCTCCCCACTTTCCGCCCTGTAGCATCAATTGCCCAAGGCGCGCCATGTCACGCGCTGAGAGGAAAAGATGATAGGCGAGATAGCGCGACTGATTTTCGTAACCCATCATCCGCTGACGGTTGATGTCGAAATCTTCGAAACCCAACGGGTCTGCCAAATCCTCTTTCAGCGCCTCGAACACGGTTTTTCCGGTACGCTTCTCGAAAATGGCACCAAGGACGTTGAAGTCCCAGTTGTTGTAAAGGAAAACCGAGCCGGGTTTTGTCTTGCCGCGTTCCGGTGTGTTTTCGTTACCGCCTGGGCTACCTGCTGCATGATAAACGCCAGAACTCGATGTCAGCAGATCCTTGACCTTGGCTGTCTTTTCCAGCGGCAGAAGTCCGTCGTCCTCATCAATGCCGATCTCGCCGATCGTCATATCAAGATCGATTTTTCCTTCCGCGACATAGCGCCCGAACAGCATGGACAATATGCTTTTTCGCGCCGAAGCCAGGTAACTCACATCCGACATATTGCCGTAGCGATAAACGATCTCTCCGCCCTGTACTACCATCATAGACGTGGTGGCCAATGGGTAAAGCTTTGCCTCCATCTCCTCCAATTTTGCCAAAGACCAGCCTGCGGCTGCCACATCGCCTGCGGTTTTCCATGGCTTCCCGGTCGCGACGCAAGGTGTCGTGTCTGCCGCGGATACGGTTTTTCCGACAAGGCTGACAGCGGCGAATGTCGATGCTGCGGATGCTGCGAGAACGGAACGTCTTGATAGAGTGGGACCTGTTGTCATTCTATTCCTCCCAAAAAATTTAAGATGACTATGTTGACCGTCGTTAGAGTCAATCATTGGCGCAGTTGAAGCTGGAAGCGATTGCGACGTCGCCATCGCCTTTATATTTTGGCCAGCTCGGATATTCGCACAGCGGTCTGCTACGGCCCTTGGTCGACGATTTCGTCGCGTCGACGACGACCGGATCGGAGGGGGGGACACCGTGTTCAACCCAATTATCGAGCGCAGCGAGGTTATCCCAAGTCGGAGAGAAACGACCGCCGCCATGCGCCAGGCCGGGTACGAGGTAGAAGCGCATGAAATTTTTGACCTTATCAGCGCCCATCTTCGCAACTATGGATTCGAACAATTTAGCATTGCCCAGCGGGCTGACACTCGGGTCGTCATTGCCCTGAAGCCAGATGATCTTGCCGCCGCGATGGCTGAAGGTAGACCAGTCCGTCCTCGTCGCACCGATTACATCGGAAAGCTCAACGATCCGATCCTTGAGCTTTCCCGGCTCGCGGATATCGAATGAAAGCAGATCGAGAGGTTGATCGCGCTGGACGAAGTTCTGAAGGAATTCGAAGGAGCGGCTTGAGTGATGCGCGTTAGGCCCCGAAACGGGAGGTGTGCGCATCTGAGGCTCTGAGCCGAGTTGCATCATGATGCCCTCAAGGCTGTTATAGCCTGGATAGGTGTCTATGCCGTTCGCCAGCTGATAAGGCAGTGAATATCCTTCATGGTAAATCTTCAGAGTTTGCTCGATCTGTGCTTTCGTCAGACAATCGTCAGGGTTTCCGGTCACGTCTGCATTGCAGACCAGGCTTTGAACCAGCGCTGCGGATTGAGCACGGCACTGCTGCATGTTGCTCACAAGGCCATCTTCGACGCCATCAAGGCCGTCACAAGTTTTCAGAGCTTCTTTGGAAATTCTCTCAACGAGCTTCGGCGGGATCCAGCCTGCGGATTTGTGGTCATAAACGGCCCGCGCTAGACCGGCTCCCCACAGACGAAGTCCCACAAAGTTTGCCGTTGGGTAATTCGTCAAAATGCCGTCGTAGGATTCCGGCCAGCGCGAGGCTGCCGTCAACCCTTCGCGTCCACCTGTCGAGCCGCCCTGAAAATAGACGTGGGTAACAGGCTTCTCATATCGCGCAGCAACGAGAACCTTCGCCACATCGAGCGCCTTCTTGATGTGCATGTAGCCGTAATTCAGCATCGCCTCATCATTTTTTGCGAAAGAGGCGTCGTCCGCGTTCGGAGCTTGATGGCCGGAATCGCTGCCGAAGGTGACGTATCCTTGCTCCAGCGGTGTCGGTACGACATCTAGTCCTAGAGTTGTTTTGTCCGTAGTGGGGGGAATGCTGCCGTTATAGCCACCCCCACCATATTGCAACAGCTTACCGTTCCATGCGCTCGGCAAGTTGACCTGCCAAGTGATGTCCGGGGCCTTCGGATCGACAGGCTTTATTTGCCCAATGACTTTGCAATATTCCCCCTTTTGATTGGCTGGATCAGACCCGCCGATTAGGGTTGCCGATTGTACCTTCGCGCCCGTAGTTGGGAGGCTTATTCTTGACGCGGGGATGGATGATGCGGCTATCGCCGAACACAGGTCAGTCGCATCCTGCGGCTCGGCGAAAGCAGATGTTACTGGCACACAGGCAAGTGAGATCGTCATCACAATAAGTGATGTTGCTACAAATACGGATGTCATGGTTTCCTCCAAGCCGTCAGCTACTTGAATCGCCGACAGCACTCCTGTCTCAGACTTAACTGAATTTGATCTCGTGTGTTAAATGCAAATAATCGGTCTATTATTGCGTTTTGTGCATCAAGGTCACAGGCATTTGTAACGCCATTAACTCGCTAGTTCTTAGGCCGCGCGAATGTGAAACTCAATCGAGGTGGCTTACGCACAAAAGCCAGCCAAAGAACCAGACTACTTGCGTAGCCTTGAATACTAATATACTACTTCTCCAAGCCGACGGGAGGTGGCGACTGATGGGAAGTGCGCACGAGCGTATTTTTGCCAGCGGGAGGAGTAGTTCGTGGTGAGTGATCCCGGCAGTAAGAGGCGCTCGCTCAGCGGCGTGACGCCAATGTCTTATCAGCGCGCTGCCGCCCCACGCGCCGCGACGCTTGTCTATAACGCACTGCGTGACGACATTATTTCATTGCGCCGCAAGCCGATGGACCTTCTCAACGAAAAAGAACTGCAGGCGCAGTTCGGCGTCAGCCGCACACCAATCCGCGAAGCAATCCTGCGCCTTTCGGACGAAGGGCTGGTCGATGTCTTTCCTCAATCTGGCACATTTGTTTCGCGTATTCCGCGCCGGGCGCTGTACGAGGCGATCCTGGTGCGCAAGGCGCTCGAGGATACGACCGTTTCGATTGCCGTTGAAAAGATCACTCTGGCTGGAATCCGCTCGTTGGAGAGCAATCTAGCTAACCTTCGCGTCTGTGTGTCAGATGGCGATGTCGCGGCTTTTCATGTCGCTGATAACGCTTTTCACAAGCTGATCAGCACTATCGCGGGTTTTCCGGGCATCTGGGAGATCATCCAGCAGGTGAAGGTCCACTCGGACAGGTATCGCCTGCTGACGCTGCCGCAGGAAGGGCGCTTGACGCGAGTTATCGAAGAGCACGCTGCTGTGATCGATTGCATGAAAACCGGCGATAAAGCCGGGGCCGCTGCCGCGATGGGGTTTCACTTGGGCAAGCTGCTTGTCGAAGTCGAGAAAGCCGAAATCTGGGATCCGGACTATTTTATCGAGGATGCGAAATCCCCCTCGCCATCCATCGAGCAGAAGGAAAAAAAGCCATGAAGATCGATGTTCGTCACGCTTCCCACCCCGACGCCGTCCGCAGTTACGATACCGAAACGCTGCGGCGCCACTTTCTGGTCGAGACGGTGTTCGCGGGCGGTGAAATCTGCCTCACTTACTCCCACTACGACCGCATGGTCATCGGGGGAGCTATGCCGCTCGATCAAGGCCTTTTTCTTTCCTCTCCCAAGGAGGTTGGTCAAGACTTCTTCCTTGCCCAACGTGAGCTTGGCGCCCTGAATGTGGGCGGTCCTGGCCGTGTCGTCGTCGACGGCAAGATTCATGATCTTGCGAAGTACGACTGCCTATATATTGGAAAAGGCGCAAAAGACGTGCGGTTCGAAAGCGTCGATGCCGAAAGGCCCGCGAAGTTCTATCTCGTCTCCACTCCCGCGCACGGGGCTTATCCAACCGTGCTTCTGACGCGTGACAAGGCTCGCCATCTGACGCCTGGAGAAGCTGCGACTGCCAACAAGCGCTCAATCTACCAGTTTATCCATCCAGATGTTTGCCAATCCTGCCAGTTGACCATGGGCTTCACCATGATCGATACGGGCAGCGTCTGGAATACTATGCCGGCTCATACCCACGACCGGCGCATGGAGGCTTATCTCTATTTCGATCTGGATGCCGATCAGCGAGTTTTCCATTTTATGGGTGAGCCGCAGCAAACGCGCCACATGCTTGTCGCGAGCGAACAGGCAATCATTTCCCCGCCCTGGTCGATCCATTCAGGGGCAGGCACCAAAAATTACAGTTTCATCTGGGCGATGGCCGGTGACAACAAGAGCTTCACCGATATGGACCATGTTGCCGTTGCGGATTTGAGGTAGAAAGATGGCTCATCCCTTCGATCTCTCAGGCCGCACCGCCATTGTCACCGGCGCCAATACTGGCATCGGCCAGGGCATCGCTATTGCGCTGGCGCAAGCAGGCGCATCGATTGTTGGCGTCGGACGCTCTTCGATGGAAGAAACCGAAGCGCTTGTGACAAAGAAAGGGGTGCGCTTTCACGCGATCAAGGCGGATCTCGGCACAATCGCTCCGGTCCAGGATATCGTTGCGGAGACCATCTCGGTCTTCGGTTCTCTCGATATCCTTGTCAACAATGCCGGGATCATCCGGCGTGCGGATGCGATCAATTTTACCGAGGAGGATTGGGACGCGGTTCTCAACACCAATCTGAAGACAGCCTTCTTTCTGTCGCAGGCGGCTGGCCGCCGCATGCTGGAAATGGGAAGCGGCAAGATCATCAACATCGCCTCGCTGCTGTCGTTTCAGGGAGGCATCCGCATCCCATCGTATACTGCTTCGAAGAGCGGCCTTGCCGGTATCACACGGTTGTTTGCCTGTGAATGGGCCGGCAGGGGCGTCAACGTCAACGCGATCGCCCCTGGGTATTTCTCGACCAACAACACGACAGCGCTGCGCGAAGACCCCGACCGAAATGCAGCGATCCTGGCGCGTATTCCTGCCGGACGCTGGGGAAAGCCCTCTGAGCTTGGCGGTGCCGCCGTGTTCCTCGCATCGGCGGCATCCGACTATGTCCACGGCACCGTCATCCCAGTCGATGGTGGCTGGCTCGCACGATAATGCATTGGCGCTGCGCGACGCGCTGCGCACGGAGGAGTTATGCAGTATCAATTCGATTTCGGGGCGCTCTTGCCCTACTGGCGGGATTTTCTCTCCGGCGCTCTGATGACAGTCGAGATCACCCTGTTCTCGGTGATCATCGGCATGGGCATCGGCGTCGCTTGCGCCATCGGTCGCCGCTCGGACTCCGCCATCTTACGAAGCATCGTCAGCGTCTATATCGAGACGGTCCGAAACACGCCGTTCATCGTGCAGATATTCTTCATCTTCTTCGGCCTCTCGTCGATCGGCTTTCGCCTGCCGATCCTCGCAGCCTCGGTATTTGCGATGGTCATCAATGTCGGCGCTTACACGGCTGAGATCGTTCGCGCTGGCATGGATTCCATCCATCCAAGCCAGATTGAGGCTGCGGAGGCGCTTGGTCTATCGAAATTTCAAATCTACCGGGACATCATCCTTCTGCCGGCGATCGAGCGTGTCTATCCGTCTCTTTCAAGTCAGTTCATCCTGATGATGCTGTCCACGTCGATTTGTTCACAGATCTCCGCGGAGGAGTTGACGGGCATCGCCAACAACATCCAGTCGAACACATTCCGGTCCTTGGAAACCTACTTCGTCGTTGCACTGATCTACATCGCTATCACCTATCTAATGCGCGTTGCCTTCTTCCTACTCGGGCTTATCGCATTCCCGCGCCGTAGACGGCTCGGGCTGGGGGTGTGAGATGACTATGCTCGGAGCCTTTTCAACCAATCACCTTTCCTACCTGTTAAACGGTCTGATGTGGACGATCGTCCTCTCGGCGCTCGCCTTCCTACTGGGTGGCGTCGCCGGTTTCTTCGTGATGCTGGCCCGCATCTCGCGCTTTCGCTGGTTACGGCGCACAGCCCTCGTCTATATCCAGATCGTCCAGGGTACGCCCCTCTTGATCCAGATGTTTCTGCTCTATTTCGGCCTCGGCGTGTTTGGCATTTCGGTGCCACCCCTTGCTGCGGCTGGTCTTGGCATGATGGTCTATTCGAGCTCGTATCTGGGCGAAATCTGGCGTGGTGCAGTGGAGTCGATCGCCAAGACGCAGTTCGAAGCCGCCGAGTGTTTGGGGCTCAGCAGATGGCAGGCATTGCGCGACGTCATCCTGCCGCAAGCACTCAAGATCGCCACGCCGCCGACGGTGGGTTTTCTCGTCCAACTCGTCAAAAACACTTCGCTCGCCTCCGTTGTCGGTTTCCTTGAGCTGACTCGCGCGGCGCAGGTCATCAATAACTCATTGTTCCAACCGTTCCTGGTCTTCGGCATCGCAGCCCTCTTCTATTTCTGCGTCTGCTATCCACTGTCGGTCTGGAGCCGCTCGCTCGAGAGGAAACTCAATGCCGGCCGCCGTTAAACTTACGAATGTCGTCAAGCGTTTCGGAGCACTCGAGGTGCTGAAGGGTGTGACCTTCGAGATCAATACGGGCGAGGTCGTGGCGCTCATCGGCCAGTCCGGATCGGGCAAAAGCACGGCGTTGCGTTGCATCAACCGGCTAGAGACGATTCAGGGTGGCGCGATCGAGGTCTGCGGGCACCACGTCGAGGATCCGAAGCTCGATCTCCGCGCGCTGCGCCGAGATATTGGCATGGTCTTTCAGAGCTACAATCTCTTCCCGCACATGACCGTCGCGGAAAATATCATGCTGGCGCTGCGACGGGTGAAGGGTATCCGCAAGGTCGACTCACACGAGATAGCGAAGGAGGCTCTCGCGAAAGTCGGGCTGTCGGAAAAGATCGACAACTATCCAGAGCAGCTTTCCGGTGGACAGCAGCAGCGCGTGGCAATCGCGCGCTCGCTCGCCATGCAGCCGAAAGTGATGCTTTTTGACGAGGTGACATCGGCGCTTGATCCGAAGCTGACTGGCGAAGTGCTGCGGGTCATGGAGGATCTAGCCCGCGGCGGAATGACTATGATTGTCGTCACGCACGAGATGGGTTTCGCCAAGCGCGCCGCCAATCGTGTCATCTACATGCATACCGGTAAAGTCTGCGAGACTGGAGGGGCAGATATCCTTTCCAACCCGCAGACCCCCGAACTGAAGGAGTTCATGGCAGAGGAGCTGTGAGCTGAGGAGGAGTACCTGCGTAGAACCGCAGGGTCGGAAACACGAGAGAGGAGTCTCATATGCCGACAAGAACGATTTCGAAAATGCTGATCGTCGCCGGAGCAAGCCTGCTGACCTTGGCATCTTTGGCCAACGCCGACGCGCTGGACAACATCAAAAAGGCTGGGAAGGTCCGCATTGCCGTGGCCATGGGCATTCCTGAATATTCATTTGTCGATGAGAACCTGAAGCCGGACGGCTCGGACGTTGCGACGGCAAAGTTGATCGCAAAAGACCTTGGAGTCGAGCTCGAGCTCGTGGAAATCACGAATGCAGCGCGAGTGCCGTCGGTACAGACCGGTAAGGCGGATATGGTTGTTTCTTCACTTGGCATCACGGAAGAACGCAAGAAGGCAATCGATTACTCGGTTCCCTATGCAACGCTGGCTCTCGTCGTTGCCGGGCCGGCTGACGTGGCGATAAAAGACTACGCCGATCTCGAAGGCAAGCGCGTCGGCGTGACACGCGCGACCACCAATGATCAGGATATTACCGCCAAGGCCAAAGGGGCCGATATTGTCCGCTTCGAGGATGACGCTACCTTGATCACATCTGTCGTCTCGGGACAGGTCAATATCCTTTCCAGCCAGTCAGCCGTCATCAACGGCATCAACAAGAAAATGACCGCAAATCCACTGCAGATTAAGTTCACCCAGAGGGAAACCAATCTCGGCATTGGTATCCCCAAGGGCGAAACGGCTCTCAAAGGCTGGCTCGATGAATGGGTCAAGACCAATTTCGACAACAAGGTGCTGCGCGATATCTACAAAAAGTACCACAATGCTGAACTGCCGGATGACCTGGTCTCGCGTCAGTGAAGAAACCTAAATTCGCTGGGGCCTTGGCTCCAGCGAATTCCGGGGCCGCTAAGCTTGAACAGCAAAACAGCCTGTTTGTCACGAGCTTCGCGCAGCAAGGCACTATGCTCAACGCCAACTGACGTAGCTGTGCCACGCCATACCAGTTCATCGAAGACACCTTTTCTGTCTCAAACAATTCTACCGTAGGATTAGATATGCATCTGAACCAACTGAAACAGGCTGTGGGCAGTGGCCTTCTTTCCTTCCCTGTGACGCATTTCAACGCCGATCTCAGTTTTAACGAGGACGGCTATCGTCGCCACTTCGAGTGGCTCGCAAATTTCGATGCGGCCGCGCTGTTCGCGGCTGGCGGAACGGGGGAGTTCTTTTCTCTGGCACCGAGCGAGGTGCCAATGGTGGTGAAGGCTGCAAAGGCTGTCGCCGGTGCCACACCGATCATATCTGGAACCGGCTACGGCACCGCGCTTGCAATCGAGATAGCCAAGTCAGCGGAGAAGGCTGGTGCTGACGGCTTGCTTCTGCTGCCTCCTTATCTCATGTTTGCCGAGCAAGGTGGGCTGATTGCTCATGTAAAAGCGATCTGCAACGCAGTCGGCATTGGTGTGATCGTCTACAATCGTGATAACTGTATTCTAACGGCAGATAGCCTTTCGCGCTTGTGTGACGAGTGCCCCAACCTGATCGGCTTTAAAGATGGTGTGGGCGACGTCGATAAGGTGATCGAGATCACAACGAAGCTTCAGGACCGGCTCGTTTATGTGGGGGGCATGCCGACCCATGAGGTCTACGCCCAGGGATATTTCGCAGCGGGTGTCACTACCTATTCGTCAGCCATATTCAATTTCGTCCCGGTCCTTGCCCAGCGGTTCTACAAGGCGCTACGGTCCGGCGACCGGGCGACCAGCCAGGCAATATTGAACGACTTCTTTTTTCCCTTCGTCGCCGTGCGGAACAAGAAGCGTGGCTATGCCGTCTCGATAATTAAGGCGGGGCTGAAGGTCGTTGGTCGAGATCCCGGTTCAGTACGGCCGCCCCTCACAGATTTAAACGCTGAGGAACTGTCGGTTCTTGCAAAAATCGTCGAACAAATCGAGGTAGTTGATAGATCGCCCGCCAGCTAACTGTTTGAGGGAGTTCCGACAGCAGTTGCCTGTTAGGCAAAGATCGCGGTGAACAAGCCCCCCGTCACGATCGGGTGCTTCCTGCTAGTCCAGGTAGTAAGGCGGAGCATCCGAGTTGAAGTGATCACGTCCGTACGACGTTGTTGGTGCTGGTCAGGTGATGACTAGGAGCGCGCCGTCGCTACCCGCTACCCGCTGCGCGCCAAGCCAGTTATTTTGCAACTTTGAGCCGGGCGGCAGCTCAGCATAAGTAATCAGTGGCCGCGCCCAGCGAGTCCAGCAACGTTCGGCCCCTCAGGTGACCTCGTCGATGCGGCTGATAGCTATACTGAGTTCAGGCTCGTGACCGGGTAAGACGGGGAGTTTGCAATAAAGGTGGTGGACTGACTTTGCGATCGGCTGAGGCCTTTCATCCTGCGAGACATGTCTACGACGGGCATTAATATTGTTACAATGGAGGTGAACAGCAAGAATGTTCCGTTAATCGCGGTGAAGCACCGGTCCAGGTTTCATTTGGTTCAACAACTCATAATGGGCTGCGGTTCCTCAGGCCATCTTTCCACTGCACAGGTGACCGGATAATACCACCGTAAAGAGGTAATCAAAGAAATGGCGGGAATCGCTCAACGAAGACCGGTTTAGGTCAAACTTTACTTTGACATGCAAGCGCCAGCTCGCAACGCATCGATAAACGCTCGCAGGGCGGGAGCCATCTGACGCTGCCCGGGGTAGCAGATGAAGAGGCCTGGAAATGGCGCCGACCAAGTCTCCAAAAGGGGGATCAACCGACCCGAGTTGAGATGTTCCGTGATGGTGTCTTCAATTGGGAAACCAATGCCAATCCCCTTAAGTGTAGCGGTGAGCGCGCTCTCTTTGTCGCTGAAGATCAGTGGACCGCCGACGGTAACACTGAACCAGGCGTCGTTCTCGAAAAATTCCCAGGCGTAGGGCATCGATCGACCGGGCCAGCGCCATCGGATGCAGCGGTGATTGACAAGGTCTCGTGGGTGGACTGGCTGTCCGTGACGCTGAAGGTACTCCGGCGTTGCAACAGCAATCTGCCGAAGCTCAGGTCCTAGGCGGACCGCAACCATATCCTTCTCGATCACCTCCCCGATCCTGAGGGCGACGTCGTAGCGAGCGGCGACAATGTCAACGACCTCATCGTCAAGCGTGATATCGAGCACGATCTCCGGGTACTGCCTAGTAAAGTTTTCTAGGATCGGATGGATGTACTTTCGTGCCGCGGACCGGAACGTGTGCACCCGAACCGTTCCGGTGGGTTGTTCTCTGGACTGCTTGATCTGTGACATCGCGCCGCCCATGTCGAGCGCTGCGATCCGCGCCCGCTGAAACAAAGTTTCGCCGACTTCAGTAAGCGACACATTGCGGGTGGTGCGATGAAGCAACCGCATGCCCAGTTGATCTTCGAGGTTTCCGACCATCTGGCTGAGCGCAGATGGTGAAACGCCAAGCTGATGGGCTGCTCGACTGAAACTCAGTTGTTCCGCCACTACGATGAAAGCACGAAGTTGATTGTAGTCCTGACTGTTTAAGAGAGTGTCCATCTGGGTGCGCGCATTGTTTAATTGAGCTAATAACTTCAGTAAAAATTTATCGCATTATAAAGTTCGAGTCCATGCGCCATCTTTATGCCGTTCACACAAAGGAGCAAAAGATGACGACTTGGTTCATTACAGGTATCTCGCGGGGCCTAGGCGAGGCGCTAGCAAAGGCAGCACTGTCGCATGGCGACACTGTCGTAGGAACAGTTCGCTCCGGCACCGTTTCGTTCGGTCACGACACGGAATCTCTTCACATTCTTAACGTCGACCTAGCAGATGGTGCCTCTGCCGAAGCTGTAGTGAGAGATGCATTTCATCTTGTCGGTAAGATTGATGTCATCGTTAATAACGCCGGATACGGTCTCCTTGGCGCCTTCGAAAGTGCCACCGATGCGGAAGTTGACCGGCTCTTCGCGGTCGACGTTTTCGCCCCGTTTCGTATTATTCGGGCCGCCTTGCCGTATCTGCGTGCGCAAGGCTCAGGACACATCGTCAACATCACCTCGATTGCAGGTAGAGCACCCTCCACTGGATCAGCACTCTATTCATCTGCGAAAGCAGCCCTGGAAGGCCTGTCTGCGGCGCTATCGTTGGAAGTGGCCTCCCTCGGCATAAAGGTGACGGCGGTTGCGCCTGGCGCATTCAGGACGGATTTTCTTTCGAACCATTCGATCCGCAAGAGCGACGAAGCGCACTCCGCCTATAGCGAAACGATCGGAAAGAGCAGCGTGGCCTTCGAAGCGGCGGCTGGACGTCAACTGGGCGATCCGGAGCGAGCAGCCGCTGCGATCATAACCATGGTCCGCTCTGAACATCATCCCTTGCACCTTCTGCTGGGCAGCGATGCCCTGCGGCGTATGCGTGCGAAGCTCGATCAGGTCGTGGATGAAATCGATGGTTGGGAGGCGATCACACTTAGCACCGATTACCCGGAGGAAGGAAGATGATGCCGATACCCAGTGGATGGGATCTTTCCGGCAGAGTCGCCATCGTGACCGGCGCTGCACGCGGGATAGGCCTGGAAAGGGTGAACCTGCTGTGGTCAAGGGGCGCACGTGTGGTTGCGAGCGATCTCAATCCATCTGTGAATGAACTTGGCGGAGAGGACATCGCCACATTCTGCGGCGACATATCTCAGGAGGCTACGGCTATTGGTACGAGCAGGCTTGCACTGCAACGCTTCGGTAGTATCGACATCCTCGTGAACAACGCCGGGCGCACCATGAACAAGCCTCTGATCGACATGAGCACTGCCGACTGGGATGCCATCATGGCGATCAATGCGCGCGGCAACTTCTTGCATTCGCGGGAGGCGGTGAGGGCTATGTTAGGCAGAGGTGGCGGCGCCATCGTTAACGTCGCGTCCATCGTGTCTGCCGTCGGCATGAAGGATACATCAGTCTATGGCGCATCCATGGGCGCTATTGCCCAGTTGACGAAGGTTGTCGCTGTTGAATACGGCGATCGCGGAATTCGCGCCAATGCTGTGTCGTCCGGTGTGGTTGAAACGGACATCCTTGAGGGAATCGTCGAGAACAGTAGGAGCACACTGACAGCTTACGGCAATGCTCACCCGATCGGTAGGGTAGCGCAACCAATCGATATAGCGGAGGTGATTGCATTTTTGGCGTCGCCTGCACCGACCTTTATGACGGGCGCCTTGGTGATGGCCGATGGCGGTTACACCGCTCTATGAGAAAGCGAAACAAGATGACAAAATCGATTCTGATCGTGGCTGCTGAACGCGGCTTAGGCCTAGGCCTCGCGCATCAATTTTTCAGACGCGGATGGAACGTGATGGGCACGTCCCAGCCAGATGCCAATGTTGATGAACTAAATAGCGTGGGTACGACCAATCCTGATCGTCTGGCTGTTGCACCTATAGATGTGACGGACCCTGCCCAGATTAAGCCGTTTCTCAACTCTCTTGGAGATAGTCGCTTTGATGTCGTCTTCATGAACGCTGGAATTTGGGGTGCCGAGCATCAGAGCGTTCTGGAGGCAACAGATCAGGAATTTGCCGAGATCATGCTGACAAACACATTTGGGCCTGTAAGGCTCGCCCGCCATCTTCTCAATTACCTCGTCATGCCGGGCGGCACCTTGGCATTCATGTCTTCTCATCGTGGCAGTATCGCCATCAACCTCGAGGGTGGGCTTGAACTTTATCGGGCAAGCAAGGTTGCTTCCAATATGCTGGCGCGCGGTATTTATGCGGAGCATAAGGAAAGGGGACTTACGGTCCTGTCTATCCATCCTGGCTGGGTAAGTACTGCGATGGGTACCTTGGGAGGCTCGGTGAAAGCTGACATCGGGATTGAACCGAGCGTTCGCGGCGTTGCCGATGTAGTAGAAAAGCATATGGCCACCGGCGAAAATCTCTACCTTGATTATCAAGACAAACGTCTTGATTGGTGAGCTACGGGCTCCAGAAAATCACCCGTACGCCTTGGTCAGTCTGATCGTTAAGATAAGGATTGCGGCAGGTTGGTAAGTTTAGCTCCAGTAAAAAGCGCATTCACAAGAGGTTTGGTGCAAACGCGGACGTAATGCCCCCGTTTGCGTCCTCTCCATACCATCCAGTCGATTAAAACTCTTCCCAGCTATCAGTCGCCACAGCTGCATTGCCGTGTCTGGTAAAAGCATTGGCGATCTTGCCAACCATCCCGCGGACTGGCGAAGCGACAGACTTTGCGTGGGCCGTAATCGCTATCACCGGCGCGGTATTGGCAAGCGTGAGATTTTTTGTGGTCGCGCTTGATACGTTCGCTTGACCGAGCTGGAATTGGCTGATCAATTCGCGCAACCGACCAGCTTCGGTGGCAAGAGTAGCGCCAGCGGCGTTGGCTTCTTCAACCATAGCAGCGTTCTGCTGGGTGACTTGGTCCATTTGATTGACGGCGGTGTTGACCTCAGCGAGACCAACGGACTGTTCACGTGACGAGGTGGCAATCGATTCCATATGCTGGTTGATGGTGACAATATGGGCTTCGATGGAACGAAGGGCTTCACCAGTGTCCTTGACGAGCTTGACGCCTGTGCTTACTTCTCCGGTAGACTTTCCGATAAGATCCTTGATTTCCTTGGCAGCTTTGGCAGAACGTTGCGCCAATTCACGCACTTCCTGTGCAACGACCGCAAAACCTTTCCCAGCTTCACCGGCGCGCGCCGCTTCGACACCGGCGTTAAGTGCGAGCAGATTGGTCTGGAACGCGATATCATCGATGACTCCAATTATGTTGGAGATCTGGCCCGACGACTCTTCGATGCGTCCCATAGCGTCTACAGCATTAGCAACAACGGAACCGGACTGACGAGCGCTTTCGTTTGCCTGGATAGCTGCAATACGAGCTTCTTCGGCCCGTTTGGACGAATTGGTGACATTGGCCGTAATCTGATCAAGCGCCGCGGCTGTCTCTTCCAGCGACGCCGCCTGCTGTTCCGTGCGCTTCGACAGATCGTCAGCGCTGTTGCTGACTTCGCGGGAACCGCTGTCGATTGAGCGAGCCGCTTCCGAAACCGATCCGAGGGTACAGCGCAGCTGTTCAACAGCAGCGTTGAAGTCGGCGCGGAGACTTTCGAAATCGGCAGCGAATGGACTGGCGAGCTGGAAGGTGAGGTCGCCTGACGAGAGGTGCTTCAGGCCGGTGGCCAGACCGTTTGTCGCCTCCGCCATAGCTTCAGCGCGAATGCGCTCTTCCTCGGCATTCTGACGACGCTGCTCCTCGGTCATGTTGCGCTGCGCTTCGGCTTGGTGCTCCAGTTCCTTTGTCTTCAGTGCATTGCTTTTGAACACTTCAACGGCGCGCGCCATGGCACCAATTTCGTCAGGGCGGTCCTCGCCATCGATGCTAGCGGAGAGGTCCCCGGCAGCAAGTCGAGACATCGTGCCGGTCAGGCGTCCGATGGCATTCCCGAGAGACCTCGCGAACAGAAAGAAGGCGGTGAGGGCTATGATCGAAGTGAGGACAGTGAGGCCGAGCATGCTCCACAAGGCGGTACGGGCTTCAGCGGTAATCGTCGTGGCGTCGGTACCGATTTCGAAGACGCCAATCGTTTCTCCAGTGAATGAGCTGAAGGGTACCGCTTTGATTAGCATGTCGCGGCCTTCGATCATGGTCGTTTCAAGCACAGGCTTGCCGTCAAAGGCAGCCTGAATCTGTTCTGAAGGCAAAAGCGTCTTGCCGTTCTCCGTTGATGACTGGTTCACCAGCTTTCCTTCGGCGAGCACATTCACGGAAATCTCTGCGCCCAGGCTTTCCGCCAGAGGCGTAAAATACGCGTTCGACAGTTCCGTGCCAACGTCAACGACGCCAACGACTTTACCGTTTAATAGGACTGGCGCAGCTGCATAAATGCCGATGCCTGTTCGCCCAGGTTCGATGCCGGCCGCCACCTTCCCGGTTGAAATAGCTGATGCGACAGTCTTGCGGCGGCCCAAGTAGTTATCCCCGAACTTCTCCGGCGCATGCGCTCGCGCGACGACATTGCCTTGAGCGTCTGCGATTGTAATGTTCTGCAACCCACCAATTTGCGCTACCGATTTGATGTTAGCGGAAAACTTTTCCAGAAGTCGCTGTCGATCATTCGTACTGATATATCCGGCCATGTCAGGCTCGCCGGCGAACGCCAAAGCTAGCGCTGAGGCGGAGCGTTGAATGGCTGCCATGTCTGTCTGAATGACGTCGAGATCACTCGTTGCCTTGCTCTGCAGAGCTTTATTGTTCATGTCAGCTTGGCGGGACCAAGCTAATCCGCCGATGGAGGCACTCGCGAAAAGGACTGCGGCGAAGCCGTAGCCGGTGATCTTTATCCAAAGTGGTTTTCGTACAGCTTCTGCAGTCATAAAAAGTACCCCCGGTCGTGTGCATGTGCCCGGGGGACCATCATTGAAAAATACTCAATATTTCATAAAAACCGCTTTACTAGAGAATAAATTTTGTTCCTCTGTCCGCTTCTGTACTGGAAAAAGCTCAAAAGCAGGGGGCGAGTGAGAAGAAATTCGCTTCAACACAGTAGATGGTATCACCGGTCACCGAGAACAGGAGCTGTCTCCGCGCGGATGGCAACTTTAGAGGAGACGTCTTGACTCCAGCGTCCATCTTTTGCGGCAATCTCGCCGCGAGTTGGCGTCAATCAGGATGAGACCTGCGCCGAGGTATGACTACGATCATGCTACGTCCTGCCTCCATCACGTGCCAGGGCAAACTCGCGGCGTCACCAGATCGTAGTTAATCCGTTACCCTTGCGGCTTTCTTTATTCGGGAACTAGGCCGTAGACTCATAAGCCCGCAGCCACAGGCGCATTGACGCCAACTGGACCATGGCGAGGAAGTTTCCCGCCACCTTGTCGTAGCGGGTAGCGACCCGACGGAAATGCTTCAGCTTGGAGAAGAACCTCTCGATCAGGTTCCGTTCGCGATATAGCCATGTGCTGAAGTACGGTTTTGATCTACGGTTTGCCTTGGGCGGAATATTGGCGAACGCCCCCTTCTCGCGGAGAGACGCCCGGATGCGATCGGCATCATAGGCCTTGTCAGCGAGCACGATGGTTCCGGCACCCACATGGTCAAGCAAACCGTCAGCCGCTTGCCCGTCGTGGCTTTGCCCAGCGGTTAGGCTCAGCCTGATCGGGAGACCTTGCCCGTCGACGACCGCGTGGATTTTGGTCGTGAGCCCGCCTCGGGAACGGCCGAGACAATGATCTCGATCCCCCTTTTTGCCGTCGCAGCCTGTTGGTGGGCGCGAACGGAAGTGCTGTCGATCATCTGGATGTCGCCATCATGGGCAGCAGTGATGGCGCCCATCATTCGGTCCCAGACGCCTGCTTTCCGCCATCGTATGAATCGGTTGTAGCAGGTGGTTCGCGGACCATAGCGTTCGGGCAGGTCGCGCCACGGCGCACCGGATCGTAGCACCCAGAAGATTCCATTCAGCACGCGACGGTCATCGACGCGCGGCACCCCTCTTGGCTTGTTGGGTAAAAGTGGCTCAATCACGCGCCATTCAAAATCGGTCAGGTCATATCGGCTCATGCTAGCGCTGAATCAGCTTTTGATCTGTAATGGAAGCCGTCATCATTCAGGAAAGCGAAAGTGGAGGCCGCGTGCTGCAAAATCGAGAATGGCATAAAGTCGATGGAGCCTCCGCAGACGCAATCGCCGCGCTCAAATCGCTGGCTCCGGTCGATCTTCCTGAGAGTTATTACGCATTGCTGACTTTCGGCAATGGCGGTGAAGGACCGCTAGCGGTTCAACCGCTTTGGTTCCAACTCTATCCCGCCGAGGAAGCTGCTCAGATTGAACGGGACGGGACTTTCCGAGAGTTTTTCCGGGGTTTGTTCGTGATCGGCGGCAACGGTGGCGGCGAAGCCGTGGCATTCGACTTGCGGGAAAATGCGCCATATCCGCTCGTCGCCTTCGACATGTTCAACGTGGACCTGGAAGAAAGCCTCAGACCGGTAGCGCCATCCTTCGATGTAGCGCTGGATTTGATCGGTCGAGACAATCAGTAATCCGGTACCCAGTTTATGGGTTCACCGCCTAGATCGTGCCTGGTCACTATGTGATCTGTGGCAAGATAGGTCAGATCAACGAACGGGACCACGACTCCTCGGTGTATTGGGATTTGATCAATCTCCCCAGCCATAGTGGCATCCAACGCTTGGTCAGGGACTTGAATAGGGTTTATCGCGATCAGCCAGCGCTTCAATTTGGGGATCTTCAGCCGGAGGGTTTCGAGTAGGCTGTCGTCGATGACGCGGAAAAACTCTGTGGTGGCGATGTTGCGATACGACATCGAACGCCGGTTTACGATGCTTGTCGTGTCTAACTTTACTCCCGTCGAGCGAACAGCTATGGCATAGGAGTGCCCTTTGCTGGCACCTGGCATGCGATCCTTAACACCGACGTCGGTCTCTACAGTGGCTCTGACGCGCGCGTGGTCGATCTTCAAGCACAAGAGGCCTCCGCCCACGGAAAATCCTTTTGTGTCAACGCATATCTCCCACCCCTTTCCACCATAACGTTGTTACATCGGCGAGATGCGCGGTAATCGATGACAAATTGTCAAAGATCTACCATCTAATCTCAAGCCGAGCCTTCAGACCGATCATTGTGCTTTCACCGAGCTTGATGTTTCAGGCCTTGAATTCGCCGACATTTCAGTTCGAATTGAAACCGAAACCCTTCTCCGGAGAAAGATTTATGGCGCTAGGCGAATCGCATCGCTTGCACGAAAGCTTGGCGGCGGTCGAAACGATGACTCGTTTTGCTCTCGCTGTTCTTGCGCTCGCTTCAGGCGTCTACACGTATCTAGGCGTACGTAGTATTCTAGATGGCTCTCCTACATCAGTCTTTTTTGCAGCCATCATCTACTCCACCTCGGTTTCAGTGGGAATCTACGCGTTTTGGTCTTACATGGCGCGATTTTACCCGCACGTGACCAGCCGTTCTAGTCGCACGGCTATGTTAGCAGTGATGGCGATTGGCTGCGTGATGATCCTGGCAATGTCGAGCTGGCTGAATGCCGCTGCGCTTGCGGGGTCAGCTGCCCTCGAACAGCATCTCGCGGAAACTGTTCAAGACTACACCGGAGATCTCGATCAGGCGCACCAGAACGCACTCGCAGCACAGAGTCTTTTGCCGGATATTCAACGCGCCAAAGAGCGTTTCGCCCAACTTGCGGCATCCGAACGACAGTCAGGGGCGCTGACGGGCACGACTGGTTCCGGCAGCGTCGTCTCGCTTTTGTCGCAGATGTCTTCGCAAATGAATGAGTTGGAGAATGGTATCAATGCGTCCAGAGAGCAGGTTACAAGGCTTTTCGAAGAGGGCCAGAAGCGCCTTGAAACCATGCGCGCGCTCGTGTCGGCACCCGGTGTGGTTGAGCCACGGGCTGATAAATTCTCGTCCGAAGCCGTAGCTCTGACCGGCGTCATCACATCGCTACAGCAAACTTCGATTGCTCCCTCAATTCGCCGCGCTGCTGACGATCTCTCGCTCGGCTTCATTGCGCCGATCCCAGACGGTGGCGAACAGGACCTTGTCACCCGTCAAGATCGCGTAATGGAAACGATCCGAACCTCTGTCGCGGCACAATCGAAAGTCCTTTCGGATGCCGCAGATGAAATTCTGTCGCGCGCACCGGTCGCCGAGAGACGTTTCGTGCCGCTCTCGTCGGCGGAAGCCGTTCTGCGTTACGCTTCCGACTTCATTCCGGCATGGGCGGGGGCAATTTCTATCGATCTGCTACCAGGCGTCATGGTTTTCATCCTCGCTGTGGTTAATGGCGCGATCCGCAGGGAAGAAGAGGCAATGCCGTTCGCCGAAAGGGTCACCGTGGCAGAACTAATGCAAACGCTTGCGATGCAGAAGGCAATTGTGGCCGAAGCAACGTCAGCAAAAGAGCTTCGGGTGACGGAAGATGTCCTTGCTGAAACTGAAAACAGCAAGGAAGATGAAGACGGCCATAAGATCACAAGTATAGGCGTTAACAAGTCGCCGCGCAAAGGTCCGGTCACGTGAGACCAGTCGCCGCTTTCAAGGCCATCATTAGCTTGGACGACGGCATACTGATGCGCGGCGTCTTCTATTTGCTTCTTGCGGCGGCGGCAACTTTTTTGGTGATTGACGTGAAGGAGATCAACGAAGCAGAAGCGGCTCGACCCAGTCTTGAACCATTGCCGGAGTTGCCAACGTTCCTCCCGCCAAAAGGTCCGCCAGGGGTGCCCGGCGCTCCTCCAGTCCAACCCTCGAGCCCAGAGGAGGTGCTCCGCAGGCCGCTGACTTTTAATCTTGTTCCAGGCGGAGTGCTGCATGTTGAGGGCACAATCGATCCCGGTGCAGCCGAACGCTTTTCCCGAGAGATCGAGGCTCGTGGTGAGTACATCAAAATCGTGTCGTTGGACTCACCTGGAGGTTCGGTCGATGATGCGCTAGCTATGGCCAAACTCATTCGGGATAAAGCAATTGCGACTAAGGTCGGCAAAAGAGCTCTCTGTGCTTCATCTTGCCCACTTGTTTTTGCTGGTGGTGTGACGCGATCGGCAGAGAACGGTGCCGTGGTGGGCGTTCATCAGATTTTCAATGCCGGCATTGACCGGGGATCACCCGAGCAAGCGATGTCCAGTGCTCAGGCTATCACCGCACAGGTAACACGACACCTAAACGAGATGGGCATAGGCGCCGGTTTGTGGATCCACGCGCTGGAGACTGCACCTAACCAGCTCTATTATCTCACGCCGGCCGAAATGTCTAAATACCGGCTGACTACCGAAGCGACCGGGGTTGTTGGAGCCGATTCTGGCTGACCTCTATTATACCGCTTCGCGTGATACATGGATTGGAGACGCAAGAGGCCTCAGCACGAAGGGATGGCCTAAGTCAGCATTCTATTGACGCGGTGAATGAAGTTTGCAGAAATCCGTTAGGCGCACAGGCGCACAGGCGCTTAGGACGCGTGACCCATTATTCGAACTCAGGAAGCTTTGTCGTGGCGCGATTTATGTAGTCGACGAGGCCGCGGGCTGCAGCAAATGATTTTACGGCTTCTCCTAAAAGATCCGCAGACATAAGCATCTGGGGTGAAACGACACGACACGCCCCAAAGTTTCTGAGATTGAAAAAGTCGAGCGCGTCATGATCTTTGACATAAGTTTTACCGCTTGCATGGCGCCCATCGCTCAGCCCGTTTGGAAAATAAGTGCGGAATAAAGGGGTTGAGGGGATGCTGCACCGGCACATTCTTTCAACCGGAATGGCAGCTTTTCCGGGTAATTCTGAGGGTGTGCCCTTCGACATGTCTCATATCTACGCTAGCGGAAATCTTGCTGCGGACATGTACTGTAATGTGGCCGCAGAGAGCACCGGGCGCGTGCTTGCCACCCGACTTTATAACGCTGCACACGATGACGGCATGAAGGATATGCTTCACTTCATGATTGCGCGCGACACCATGCACCAGCAACAATGGCTTGCGGTGATTGAGGAGTTAGGGGGAAATGAGGGAGCACTACCTATTCCCAACAGCTTTCCTCAAGAGAAGGAGCACCAGACGCACAACTACGATTTCTTCGCCACGGCATCGGATGGCTCAGTTCCGCCTCCCGCGCGGTGGAACGAAGGTCCATCCGTCGACGGGAAAGGGCAATTCTCCGTTTTCCAAAATGTGCCAATGGGGGACGAGCCTGTGCTGGGCCCAGCGCGTCCGGACAGCGGCGCGCAGAATGAACAGATTGGCTAACCCAACTGTCTGGCCGACCTTCGGGTCGGCCAAGTCGTTTTAAATATGGTCTGGACAAGGGAAAATTCGTGAAAGCGTGCAATCGAGCCTGCCTTGGGTGCTCTCAAAAATTTGTCGCAAGGCGAGTTATCGCCCCGCTAGTTCAAAATGGGCGGGCCCATCTGCAGCTTCGCAACTTCCGCCAGGGCGTGAAGATTTTTTCATTCTGCTTTTCAAAAGAGCTTTTGTTTTAAGGTCGTATCAAAGTACATCGCACCTCTCTAATCTGCCGCTTTTAATTGTACGGTATCGTACTTAAGCTTCCCTCGGTTGCGGATTTATCCGATCGGCGTATGATTAGTCCACTATCGCCATATCACTGTGCTTCATGTAGGCGGCGCTAGCTAGGGGTTAATACGTGCTCTTGCCTGCTATACAGGAGGTGGCACATGCCAAGCATTGACCACAACTATTTTCCCGATGTATCCATCCGAGCTGTCGTGGCTGAACTTGCTGCGCGTTTTACTCTGGTAGAGTCGGCGAAGAGTGGCATCGTCGAGCGATCGCTCCAAATTATCATGAATAGCCCCGAAATTGATCTTACTGATCCCGTCAGGGAACTCCTCCCCGTGGTTCGTCAGGTCGCTCTTGATCAGTTCAAGTTGGATGACGGCGGACACGTGTGTGGGTCTGGTCACTCATCCAACTCGACAGTGCTCTCCTGATCTGGTGCAACTCCTCCACCTCACTGTCCAAGTTGAAACCGTACTTTAAAAAGTCGACTTCTTTCCGAAAGACGGCAGCGAATGAAACGGCGCTTTTGTGCTCTCGAGCGCGCAGGAGATCGACCCTATTTCTGTGGCGTCGGGAATCGCTTCGAGGATGGGGACGCAGTGCATCTGGAGTGGTATAGCGAGAGGGCACCTAATGACTGCCACCAGAAGCGCTCCCTCGACAGTCACCTCCGCCGGGCAAGGTTTCCCTTTAAAGCGTACGTGGCCCGTCGGTACCGACCACACGCGAGACCCCTTTATGTGGCATTGCCTCTTCCTAGTCAGTTGGGAAAGCGGCGCTCACCCACGTAGGTCTTTCCCAAGGCAATCTGAAAATCGTCTTCCGGATCTCCAAATTATCAACACATCCAGATCACTGGACAAGAACTAACGGTGATCAAAATCGTTCGGGAGTCCGAGAAATGAGTGTCTTATGCTTCTGGCGCTGGGGGAAGCTACGCCATTGTTGCTAAGTATGGAGTTGATGCCTTGACAGACAATCTGACCAAGTACCGATCCAAACGCGACTTCAAGCAGACGCGCGAGCCGAGCGGAGAGATCGAGGTCAAGGCGTCGAACCGCCGCCGCTTCGTCATCCAGAAGCATGATGCGACCCGCCTGCACTATGATCTCCGCATCGAGCTCGATGGTGTGTTCAAGTCCTGGGCGGTGACGAAAGGCCCGTCTCTCGATCCCGGCGACAAGCGGCTTGCCGTCGAGGTCGAGGATCACCCTCTGGACTACGGCGACTTCGAAGGAACGATCCCGAAGGGTCAGTACGGTGGCGGTACTGTACTGCTATGGGATCGGGGTTACTGGGAACCGGAGGGCAACAGGACGCCTGAGCAGGCGCTTGCCAAAGGCGACTTCAAATTTACGTTGGAAGGTGAACGCCTCCATGGAAGCTTCGTTCTGGTGCGGATGCGCAACGACCGCGACGGCGGCAAGCGCACGAACTGGCTGCTGATCAAACACCGCGACGGGCACGCTGTCGAGGAGAATGGTGCTGCCATACTGGAGGACAATCAGACATCCGTCGCCTCCGGCCGAACCATGGAGTCAATCGCCGCCGGCAAGGGCAAAAAGCCCGAGCCTTTCATGACGCAGGGCGAAACCGTCACGGCAGACGCGGTATGGGACAGCAACGAGGGCCTGGCGGCGGAGGAGCGCAAAGCTGGCACGAAAACCTCTGCCAAGGCTAAGACGGCTAGAGCAAAGCCTCCCAAGTCCTCAGGTGCCAAATCGGCTATGCCAGCCTTCATCGCGCCGCAGCTCTGCGAGAGCTTGACCCGCCCGCCGGCGGGCAAAGGCTGGATTCATGAGATCAAGTTCGATGGCTACCGGGTCCAGATGCGCGTCGTTGGCGGCGAGGTCACGCTGAAGACTCGCAAAGGACTGGATTGGACGTCGAAGTGGCCGGCGATTGCAGAGGCGGCGTCGGCGCTACCTGACTGCATCATCGATGGCGAGATCTGTGCGCTCGATGAGCAGGGCGCGCCGGACTTTGCGGCCCTGCAGGCGGCACTATCAGAAGGGACAACGGACGACCTCGTCTATTTCGCATTCGACCTGTTGTTTGAGCGCGACAAGGATTTGAGGGAGCTTCCGTTGACGGAGCGCAAGTCCCGTTTGGAAACCCTGTTGTCAGACGCGGGCGAGGATCCGCGCCTTCGGTTCCTGGAGCATTTCGAGACCGGTGGCGACGCCGTGCTCAAGTCGGCCTGCCGCCTGTCGCTCGAGGGGATTGTTTCCAAGGAAGCGGAAGCTCCCTATGTGTCCGGCCGGACGAAGACATGGGCGAAATCCAAATGCCGTGCCGGCCATGAAGTGGTCATCGGCGGCTACGCTAAGACCAATGGCAAATTCCGGTCACTGCTTGTCGGCGTCTTCAGCGGCAAGCACTTCGTCTATGTCGGACGTGTTGGGACAGGCTACGGCGCCAAGACGGTCCAGCAACTTCTGCCGAAGCTTCATGAGATGGAAGCCTCCAAATCTCCTTTCACCGGAATCGGAGCGCCAAAGAAGTCGGAGGATATCGTTTGGCTGAAGCCCGAGCTTGTCGCCGAGATCGAGTTCGCCGGATGGACGGCGGACGGTCAGGTCCGACAGGGTGCGTTCAAGGGCTTGCGCGAAGACAAGCCCGCCGCAGAAGTAGAAGCCGAGGAGCCGGCAGCAACCTCGGATGCGGATGTCCCTGACCCTGAGACCGAAAAGCCGCCAGCCAGACGTTCTCGTAAGGGAGCAAAGGAAGAGGTCATGGGTGTGATGATCTCAAGCCCCGACAAGGCGCTCTGGCCGGACGCGGGTGACAAAAAGCCTGTGACGAAGGTCGATCTTGCTCAGTATCATGCAGCGGTCGGAGGGTGGATAATCGATCACATCAAAGGTCGCCCATGCTCGATCCTTCGTTGTCCTGATGGCATCGGTGGGGAACAGTTCTTCCAGCGCCATGCCATGCCCGGAACATCCAATCTTCTGGAATTTGTGACCGTCTTCGGAGACAAGAAGCCCTATCTCCAAATTGACCGCGTCGAAGGACTTGCCGCCATCGCCCAGATCGGTGGGATCGAACTGCACCCGTGGAACTGCCTGCCTGATCAGCCGGAAGTTCCGGGCAGGTTGGTTTTCGATCTTGATCCCGGCCCCAATGTCGAGTTTTCAGCGGTCGTCGAGGCCGCGCGCGAGATACGCGACAGGCTGGAAGAACTGGGTCTTGTCAGTTTCTGCAAGACGACAGGTGGCAAGGGACTGCACGTCGTGACGCCACTCTCTGCATCCAGGGGTAAGAAGCTGAGATGGGAGGAGGCGAAAGGCTTCGCGCATGACGTCTGCCAGGATATGGCGCGAGACAACCCGGATCAGTACCTCATCAAAATGGCGAAGAACCAGCGGGAAGGGCGGATATTCCTAGATTACTTGCGCAACGACCGCATGGCGACGGCCGTGGCGCCGCTGTCTCCGCGAGCACGTCCGGGCGCAACTGTGTCGATGCCTTTGAACTGGACGCAGGTGAGGGCTGACCTCGATCCAACACGCTTCACCGTCAGGACAGTGCCGGGTCTGCTGAAGACGAGCACTGCATGGGAGGACTACAACGAGGGCCACCGCTCCCTGGAGCAAGCCATCAAGCGACTGAACAAAGCTAGGAGGGCGTCCGCCTGACGGCTCCTATTTCCGCCTTGTTTCTGCTGCGACCGACTTCTTCAAAGCGTCCATGATGTTGATGACATTGCTCGGCTTCGAAGGTGAAGCGGGCGCCCTCGTTTTGCTTCTGGTGGGCTTCTTCTGCTGTTTCTTTTTCGCCTTGATGATGTCGAGGAGACGGTCCTGCACGGGATCGACGACCATCTTCGCATCCCAGGGCTTCGTCTGCTTTTTGATCAGCTTTCGAATGAGAGGCATCATGTCGGCGTCCGGTTTTTCATCGGCTATGCTGTCGAAGTAGCTGTCCTCGTCGCGGACCTCGTCGCCATACCGCAGCGTCCACAACACAATTCCTTTGCCACGAGGCTCCAGCATGACAGCGCGTTCTCGGCGCGAAATCACCAATCGGGAAATTCCAACCATGTCCTGCGACGCCATGGCGTCTCTGATCACGGCGAAAGCTTCCTGCGCCACCTTTTCGCTCGGGGACAGGTAGTAGGGGGTATCGAGCCAAATCCACTCGATCGTGTCCCGTTCGGTGAACGTCGAGATGTCGATCGTGCGTGTGCTGTCGAGTGCGACATTCTCCAGTTCTTCCTCTTCCAGGATGACGTAGTCGTTCTCGCCGCGGGCATAACCCTTGACCTCGTTCTCGTCTTTCACGTCCTTGCCGGTAACGGAATCCACGTAGTGACTGACCACCCGGTTCTGGGTGACGCGGTTTAGGGTGTGGAAGCGAACCTTCTCGCTCTCCGACGTCGCCGGCATCATCTGGACCGCGCAGTTGACGAGAGAGAGCTTAAGGTGGCCTTTCCAGTAGGGGCGAACAGCCATGCCGGTTTCCTCTTAACTTGCGCGGCGGCTGGGTGCCGCGGTGGCTTTTGCCTTGCCGGCAGCGTTCTTGGTTCTTGAACGGCTCGCGCCGGCATTGGCGTTGGCAGCGGTCCGGCTGGATTTGGACTTCTTGGCGCCGAGACCCGCGCTTTCGCGCAACGCCTGTAGTAAATCAACCGCTTTCGCCGCAGGGGCAGCCTTCTTCTTCGGCAGCGAACGGCCTTCGATCTTGGCTTTGACGAGTTCCGTCACCGCTTCTTCATATCTGTCGTCGAAGGAGCTGGCATCGAAGATGCCCTTCTTCTTCTCGATGATCAGCTCGGCGATCTCGAGCAGTTCCGGATCGCTCTTGATGTCCGGCTGTTCTTCGAACGCTTCCTGCGATGACCGAACCTCGTAGTCGAAGTTGAGAGTGGAAGCGATAAGGCCATTGCCGTGAGGACGAATAAGCACGGTTCGCAGGCGGCGGAACAGCACCGTACGTGCAATCGCCGCGACCTTGGCCTTCTTCATGCCCTCGCGAAGCAGGATGTAGGCTTCCGTGCCCATCTTGTCCGGCGTCAGATAGTAAGGCTTGTCGAAGTAAACGGTGTCGATCTCGGAGCACGGAATGAAGGACTCGATCGCCAGGGTCTTGTCGCTTTCCGGGACTGCGGCGGCGACCTCCTCTGGTTCGAGGACGATGTAGTGTCCATTCTCCGTCTCGTAGCCTTTGACCTGGTCGTCCTTCTCGACCGGATCTCCCGTCTCGCTATCGATGAACTCTCGCCTGACCCGGTTCCCCGTCGCCCTATTGATCGTGTTGAAAGCGATGCGCTCCGAAGCTGACGCCGCGGTGTAAAGCGCAACGGGGCACGACACCTCTCCGAATTTGATGAAGCCTTTCCAATTCGCTCTCGGGGAACCCATGGCACGCGTACTCCTGACACAACCGACGCGATTCAAACCGAATTGTCGCGCGAATCGTTCCGGGCAAAATGAATCGTTTTTCAATGACTTAGCGAGGCGCGCACGCTCGTTATGCGAGTCTCGCCTATGGTGCTGATTCGAATGCATCTTTCGGGCGCGCAGCGCGTTTGCCTTTGCAACCTATTCAAAAAGGAGGTCTTTGATGACCAAGCGAGAACTGATCGATACCGGCACCGACAAGCGTTATGTTCGCCGCGACGAAGACGGGAAGTTCAAGAAGAGCGTGGACGTCTCCCGCTCGCTTTCAGCCGACGCGCGCCATGACGCGAAGCACGATACGAAATCAGGCGAGGGGGACAAGGGCGACCGCAAACGCTGACCGCATAGGTGAAGATCGCCACTTTCAACGTCAATGGCATCAATGGTCGCCTCGCCGTCCTCCTTCGTTGGCTTGAAGAGGCGAGACCGGACGTGGTCTGCCTTCAAGAGCTTAAAGCGCCCTCCAACAGGTTTCCTCGCAAGGAGTTGGAGCGCGTCGGCTATGGCGCGACTTGGCACGGCCAGAAATCGTGGAACGGCGTCGCCATCCTCGCGAGAGGTCAGGAGCCGCTGGAAACGAGACGGGGGCTGCCTGGCGGCGAGGACGACGACCAGAGCCGTTACATTGAAGCCGTTATCGATGGGATTGTCGTCTGCTGTCTGTACTTGCCACACGGCAATCCTGTCCCAGGCCCGAAGTTCCAATACAAGCTGGAATGGTTCCGGCGACTGCATTCCTACGCGGCCGAGCTTTTGGAGCTCGGGGTGCCTGTCGCGCTCGTGGGCGATTTCAACGTCATGCCAACCGACCTCGACGTCTACAAACCGGAGCGCTGGATCGACGACGCACTGTTTCGGCCAGATGTGAAGAAAGCCTATGCCGATCTAGTGGCCCAAGGCTGGACGGATGCACTGCGGCACCTCCATCCAGACGACCGCATCTACACGTTTTGGGCATACTTCCGAAATGCATTCGCACGCAACGCCGGCCTCCGGATCGACCACTTTTTGCTCAGCCCGGATCTCGCCGACAAACTTGTAAGAGCCCAGGTCGATAAGCATGTCCGGGGCTGGGAGCACGCCAGCGATCACGCGCCGGTTTGGATAGAACTGATTGAGAAGACAGCAAAACAAAGGAGAGAAAAATGACCGACGATTGGAAGCGCGACGTTCGTACCAGGCTCGAGGAATTGGTTGATGGCCTCGTGGTGAACGGCGTCAGTTACGAGGACGCCTGCAGCATGATTGTGGTGGAGGTCAACGCCCTAATGGTGGCCCACGAAGACGACCCGGATCCCGCTGACGATGAAGCCGTTGATGAGCCGGCCAATGACTGGCCGGCGGCGGAAGAAAGACGATCTGTCGAATAGAACGTGAGGCGACCCCTCACCAATCTCCTTGAGGGGCCGCTCGATGCTTACTGGGGCGGCTGACCATTGGACGCAGACATGCCGCCATCCACAGGCAGGTTGACCCCAGTCACGAACCGGGCGTCGTCGCTTGCGAGGAATGCGATCACGGCCGCAACGTCTTCGGGCTCGCCGGGTCCTTCAAGTGCGAACCGTTCGTTAAACTTCGCAATCAGCTTGTCGTCGTCCATCATGTCTTCGGTCATGCCTGTTCGTGTCAGGCTTGGGCACACCGCATTTACCCTGACGCCGTCTTCCCCGTGGTCCATAGCCATAGCCCGCGTAAGATTGGTCACTGCACCCTTGGCGGCGTTGTAGGCGGCCATGCCCCAGTCGCCGCCCATGCCGGACACCGAGCTGACGTTGACAATCGAGCCGCGCGACGCCTTCAGATGTGGGATCGCCGCACGACTGGCATAGAAGACGCCATCCACATCCGTTGCCATCACTCTACGCCAGTCGTCTGTCGTCAGGGTGCCGACATCGCCCTCGGCGACGACACCAGCATTGTTGACGAGAACGTCCAAGCGTCCGAACTTCTCGACGGTACGAGAAATCAGGTCCTTTACCTCGTCCTCATTCGAAACGTCCGCCTCGGCGATCATAAATTGATCATCACGGAAAGGCTTGGCGACGTCTTCGAGCTTCGACTTCGTGCGACCGACCAGTGTCACGATAGCGCCTTCCTCGAGGAAACGCTCTGCCGTCGCCTTACCTATTCCTGAGCCTGCGCCAGTCACGACGACAACCTTGTCTGCAAATCGCTGCATTGAAATCTCCTTGAGTGCGCAGTGGTGCATCCGCTCGAACGGGAGATATGCGGGGGTTGTTCCCGATCCATGGGCTCGGCCGTTTCGAGGGACCATGACCATAACGAGAATGTCAGTGCCGGTTTGGCAGCGAAGCGGAACGAACATTCGGAGTGCAGGTTGATTGGATGTAACAGGAAAGCCCCATGACGCCGTCACATCTTGCAACCCTATTCTCTCTTTTCATCATCCTTGTCGGCGCGATCTCCCTCGTCGCGAAGCCGGATCTAGCGTTTGCTGCAGACAGAGGAGGCAAACTCGTGTCTCAAGCGGTCGACCCTGCCGCAAAGCCTTTGCAAATTGTGCAGGCGGAACGCACCCAGAAACAAACCGCCTCTCAAAAAGGAAGGGTTCGCGCCGATCACCTGGTGATCCTGTTCCACGGGATCCGAGGACGTGGGTCCGTTATGCAAGCGGTGGGAAATTCCTGGCAGGCGACGCTTCCGGACACGGCATTCGTCGCGCCGGACGCGCCGTTTCCACATAGGTCAGGCGGTCTTCAGTGGTTCGCCGTCGATGACCAGATCATGCGTCCTGAGCGGATCGACGCAGCGCGTCGAGCGTTCGACGGCGTGGTCTCCGAGATCATCAAACGGGAAGGGTTCGAAAACGCGCTCGGTCGGGTGGCCTTCGTCGGGGTCTCGCAAGGCGCCATCATGGCGCTGGATGCGGTTGCTTCGGGTCGTTGGAAGGTAGGATCTCTCGTCACCTTCGCCGGACTGTTGCCGTTGCCGCCGACTTCGTCTTCTGTCGAAACGGAAATCTTTATGATGCATGGTTCTGCGGACAGGACCATACCATCCGCTGCGACGACGACTGCGGCGAACCAACTCAAAGCAGCGGGGTTTGCCGTGACGTCAAAGATCTATCCAAGCGTCGGACACACGATCTCTTCGGAAGAAGCCCGAGATGCCGCGATCTTTCTTCGCGACCGTTTCAAATAGGCGCTGACAAAAAGGGGGCGTGCAAGGTCCCTTTTGGAAGTGCGCTGCCGAAAAGCGCGGTATCTATACGAGGCGTCCTTCATCGCACCACGCTCACCGCTTGAGCTTTCCTGATCATGTTGTAACCATGGCTTCGGCCAATTACGGCCAAGGAGGATTCCGGAATGTGGAAGTCAGTTTTGATTGTCGCCGCCCTCGCGACTTTTGCCGCTGCGCCGGCGAGCGCTGAGCAGTGCCGCGACGCGAAAGGCAAGTTCGTCAAATGCGAGACGACAAAGAAGAAGGTTCAGTGCAAGGATGAGAAAGGCAAGTTCGCGAAGTGCGGCACCGCCGGCGCCACGCCTGTGAACTGAGCCGAAATGGGGGTGGCGGCCTTCATTCGGGCTGCCATCAGCCTCTAGGGATTGCCGCCAGCCTCACCTTCGTCGTTTAGATCCAGGACCGGTAGATAGGCGTTTTGCTCTAACCATTCTCTGACAATAACCCGCAGCATCTCTTCACGGCTGCATCCGAGTTCTTGGGCGACGCTGCGTACGGCTTCTTCGATGTCGTCGCCCAACGTTGGGGCGGGAGAGGGGAAAGAAATCCTCATCCTAGTAGCCGCCTGGACGCAGCGACGCCGCACGACGGCCGCAAAGACTCCCATCGGCGGCTAGATCGGACGGCGAGTAGCAGTTGCCAGGATACCTTATGGGACGCTGAGTGGCGGTGCACGCCGCCATCAGACAAGAGATGAGAAAAGCCCCACGGATCGAAAAAGAACCGTTTGCATGTGGTGCTCCCAATAATCCTAGAGAGAACAGCCTTGTTTGGGAGCCTATCACAAAAGGACGCCACCCGGTGCTGGCCTTGCCCAGCGCCGGGTGGGGCCCGCTTGTTCCAGCGGGCCCAAACATATTACCAGCGATCCCGGTAGTCGTATCCGCCTCTTCGCCATTCACGCTCGCGTTCCCAAGCCCTCCGCTCGTGCCACTCCCGCCTTGCTTGGCGTTCTCGCCACTCGCGGCGCGCTTCCCAATCCCCGCGACCACCCCACTCGCGTTCGTAGCGCGGCGGGCCGTTTGGCCTGCAGAAGCCACGCGGCGACAGATGGTATCCACGACCGCAAGCATAGTCGACCGCCTGGATGTCAGTAGTATCCCTCGCCAAAGGTTGCGCCAGGGGCATCGCATTTGCGCTTGCTCCCATCAGCCCGCTTATCAGCAGCGCCGCGCCTAGAACTATATTGCGCATTTCAATCACTCCTCGTTTGATGAGGCAGGCGATTTAGCTCTCGGTCTCGTGAATGGCGCCTGAATGAATAGTGATGGTTTTGTGGCGTGAGCGCGCGTCTATCTGGGAGCGAGCTTTGCGTTACTCAAGCCGCATGACCGATTTCAAGGGAATTTCAGCGATTAACACGCCATCGCTTCGTACCACTTCAAATACAGCGCCATCTACAACCTCATCCCTCAGAATCTTTTCTGCGAGCATTTCTCGCGCTGCCTGGGCAGCTTCGCTCCGTGCCTGTTCATCGTTGGACAACATCGCCCCTTCCGTATCAGCAGAGTAGTCACCGGCTTCTCGGATATGAAAAAAATAGAGCGGCATATGACGACGTCCTCCTGCATTGGTCCAAGTCGAACGGCAGGAGAGAATGATGGTTCCGAGTTCGCTCCTATTGGCATTTTTGGTTCACAATAGCGTTCCTTGCGGCGCCGCTTCCTCAACAGGCAAAAGTATCAAGCGTTCTTCGGGTAAGGGTCGCTGCAACGCTTTCGCCTCTTCCCATGGTGCGTTCATCCAAACGTCTACTTCCTCACGTGTTGTCAGTATGACCGGCATTGCCTTTGGATGGATCGGCTTGACGATGTCGTTAGGCTCGCAGGTCAGGAAGCCGAAGAGCTCGTGGCGACCGTCGCGTGGGTTCTTCATCGATCCACGTACGCCATGCCATTCGGTCCAGATGCCGGCGAAGAAGGCCAGAGGCTCACTGTCATCGATCGCGAACCATCGCTTCGTCTTCCTGGGCTTGGTGTCTTCCCACTCGCAGAACCGAGTCCACGGAACCACGCAGCGGCTTTCGGGTCTCAGCCATCGGCGCCAGTGAAGCGAAGTAACGTTGCGAATGTTGGTGACGCCCGTATCATGCCGATCGCCAAGAATGTTTGGCGGCGTCGGCATGCCCCAAGTGAGCCCGACGAGTTCGCGCGCACCATCGCGCTTGCGGATGACTGGGGCAGGGCGGTCTGGGTAGACTTCCACAACCGGCTCAAGGTTCAGCCGTTCGCTCATCGCGCCGGCGATGTCTCGCATGGCTTCCTGATTAGTTCTGACCTGATAGAGATTGCACATGTGTCACCTCGGCGTTTTGGCTATGGACAACTCAACGTGATCCTTGTGGTTGCACTTGCTGCATCGGAGAAGCTTCTTAAGGCCGTCAAGCGCCCTCCCTAGGGTCGCTCTCGACGTGCTCAAGTCGGCGCCCTCGTAATCGAAGCAGCCCACGGTAATCCAGACGCCGCAGCACCTCGCGGCCGGGACATATGACAAAAATCTGCTCGTCCTTCAGTGCCGACCGCGTTGATAGCCTTCAGCGGGCATCGCGTTCCTCGCTCGGCATCCATCCTCTCGTGTATCCCGCACTCATGGCCGCGGTTGCCAATGCAAGCTGCTCGCGCAGGTGCCGCACGTCCTCCATCAACGTCTGGATGGCAGCTCGGTGGTTCCCATCATGCCATGCGACGAGGTGGGCAACAGGATCTGCTACAGAATTTTTCGACGTCGGGCGCACGTTCTCATCTCCGTTTTCGAAGTTCAATTTCCGAATGTTGTGGTCGGAAGCAAGCGCGTTTCGTACCATCTATGTTCTTTTTATGTTCTTGTTAATGTAAGAGTCAATAACGATTCAATTGAGGGGCGCGGGTCTGTCGGAGTTCAACAAATCGGCGTCGACACCCGGGCACCCTGTCGTTCGCCTTTGCCTTTGTAGCGCTGAAGGGATAGTGCGCAGGGCGCTGTAATCGGTAGCTCTTGAGCTATCTCTTTCACGAAACGAACGGACTATCTCCAAGCCTAGGCTCAATCTGGAATTATGACATGATGAAGACAACCTCGCTCGTATTTGCCTTGGCGTTCACTCCCTCGCTTGCTGCACCGGCCGATATTATCGGGCGGGCATCCGTCATCGACGGCGATACGATCGAGATAAATGGCGTGCGGGTTCGCTTCGAAGGCATCGACGCACCCGAGAGCCGGCAGACGTGCGAGAACGCTGCCGGAGAGGCGTATAGGTGCGGTCAGGCGAGCGCGAAAGCTTTGGATGCCTTCCTGGCCAAATCGCGCCCCACGATATGCACGGCGACTGGTACCAGCTACGACCGGATCGTAGGCTATTGCGTGCGCGCCGACGGGACGGACGTCAACACTTGGATGGTGCGCAATGGGCACGCCATCGACTGGCCGAAGTACTCTGGTGGCCGCTACGCCTCTCAACAGTCGGAAGCCCAAGCGGCGCATGCCGGCATATGGGCCGGCGCATTCGACCCTCCCTGCCTTGTACGCGGCGCGCGATGCGATTGAGGCATGGCGGCGCATGATGGGCTAGCCGGGTTGCGCCACTCTTGAGGCGGTGGTTGTTTGGGAACGTTCTGTCGTTGGTTCGGTTGAATGGTCAGCAAAAGGAGAAAAACCATGAGTGACAAGAAGCCAGACCCATCAAGCGATGCCGCCCGCACCGGTGAAGATGCAGATAAAGATCGCGAGGAACTCAAGAAGAAAGCCGAGAAAGGCATTGAAGACGCTACTGGCAAGAAGCCGAAGGGTGAGATCTAACCGAATAAATTGGGGTCAAGGCGAAGTCCTGCAGTCCGAACTATGTTCCTCATTCTCAATTTCCCACTTCTGGCAAAGAGTCGGGCGGCTAGCCATCTGCATAGCGACTGAGACATCGAAACCCCATCTCGCAGAGGTCGCCGTCGGGATGGCATAGACGGTCGCAACCCATAGCCAGGCGTCGGCGGAGCCTGGAGAAGCTCACACTGGCGCCGAACTTCGCAACAGCCGCTTTTCGTTCGAAGCTATCAACGTGTTCACACCGGATACACTCGATTTCGATGGTGGGCAGGCGGACGTCCTTCAGAGTGTAGCTGCGCTCGCTGTCGGGCGTCGGTCTGATTTTAGGCGTCTTGGCCACTACACCAACTCCCTTCGGGATCTCTGAGAACTTCGGATATCCACATCCCTCCATGATAACAAAAATATTTTCCACGAAAGGTGCAATGTAGAATCTGCTTACGGTTTTGATTCAACTTCACGAATCTGCAGTGTTGCTAATCTTGAGCGATGATTCCTGATTTTCAGGCATCTTGACGCCGAGCAAGATACGGAACAGAAGGGGAACAATCAAGTTCTAGCGACATGATGTCGTCCCTGTTTCACTGCGATTTCGGAAGGATTCGTAACCGATGTCGGCTGCCCGCGATCAAGTGATTACTGGTCTGCGAGAGCGCATCTCTTCCATTCAAGGAGAGGGCGTGAAGAAGGCAGGGTGCCTACCTTTCGGCGTCGATGAGATCGACGCAATCCTTCCGGGAGGCGGCCTGGCGTATGGCGCGCTGCATGAATTCGCGGGCGGCGGTTCTGGAACCGTTGACGGAGCGGCCGCCGCGCTGTTCGCAGCCGGCATTGCCGCACGCACGAAAGGTCCGATCGTCTGGTGCCTGACGAGGCCTGACCTTTTCTTCCCCGCGCTCGCTCAGGCGGGGCTGCATCCTCGCAGAGTAATCTTCGTCGAAAGCGACAAGGAAGAGGACGTCGCTGCTAGCATGGAGGAAGCCCTTTCATTCGGAGGTCTTGGCGCAGTTGTCGGGGAAATGGTCAGACTGCCGATGGTCGTCAGCAGACGCCTGCAGCTCGTCGCAGAACGTACAGGCACCATGGCGCTCGTGGTACGGCGGTGGCGAAGGCAGACCGAGGCCAGTGATTTCGGTCAACCGACCGCTGCCACGACACGGTGGCGCGTGGGTTTACTTCCTTCAGAGTCGCTCCCCGTCCCAGGCATCGGGCGGCCTAGGTGGTATTTGGAATTGCTCAGGTCGCGTGCGGGCGAGTGTAGAGAGTTTTGCGTCGGAGCGTGTGATGAGCAGGGTCGTATCGATCTATTTTCCGGATTTGGCCACGGACAGGATCAGGAGGGACGATCCCTCGATACCGGGTGAGCAGCCGATCGCTGTGATTTCAAAGAGTGGATCCAAGCGATGGGTATCCGCGGCCGATGGCGCCGCAAGGAAGATTGGGGTCCGTGTTGGGATGCCCGCCGCCAAGGCGCAGGCAATCTTCCAGGGTCTTATATTGGTTGATGCTGATCCCGCCGCGGATGCTGTCGCACTCAATCGTATCGGTTTCTGGGCGCTTGCGCACTATTCGCCGATCGTTGCAGTCGACGGCGTTGACGGTCTCGTCATGGATACCGAGGGCGCGGATCATCTTCAGGGCGGGGAGGTGCCGATGACGACCGGTATCGTGAACACCTTCCTGTCGCGAAAGCTGACGGCGAAGGTTGCCGTGGCAGATACCTGGGGAGCGGCCCACGCGTGTGTTCGGGCCATCAACCGCGACACTGTGATAGTGCCTCGCGGTAAAATAGTGCGCGCAGTCGAGAAACTCCCGATCTCTCTGTTGAGGCTCTCCGACAAGATCGTCCAGGATCTCCGTGTTCTTGGCTTCCATTCGATCGGCGAACTGGCGAACACGCCGCGTGCGCCTCTGGCGCTTCGTTTCGGACCGGAAGTCGGCAGGAGACTGGACCAGATTTTTGGTCGAGTATCGGAGCCGATCGATCCCATAAGGACGGCGGATCTTGTCGAGGTCTCCCGTTCTTTCCAGGAGCCGATCGGAGCGGCGGAAACGATCGACAAGTACGTCGGCAGGTTGGTGGTCCAAGTTGTGGCGGAACTAGAGAAGCGCGGACTTGGCGCGCGAAGGACCGATCTCATCGTCCACAAGGTAGACAACACCATTCAAGCAATACGCGCCGGAACTGCGAAGCCCGCACGCGACGTCGGCTGGCTGACGAAACTCTTCAAGGATCGAACCGAGAAGATAGAGCCAGGGTTCGGTGTTGAGAGACTTGTTCTTGTCGCCGTCGCGGCCGAACCTTTGGTCGAGGAGCAGAGGGCATCATCGCTCGTCGAGGAGGAGCATGGCGACATCACTCCGCTGATCGACATCTTTGCGAACCGTGGGCAACGGGTATATCGAGTGGCGCCCGTCGCCTCCGATGTTCCTGAGAGGAGTGTCCAGCGGGTCCCGGCCATTGCGGACGCTGTGGAGACTGCGTGGGTAAGCCATTGGCGGAGACCCGTGAGGTTGTTCGACCGACCGGAGCAGATCCAGGCGATCGCTCTCATGCCCGACTATCCGCCAGCAAGCGTGACGTGGCGCGGGAAGCGCCATCGCGTGAAGCGAGCCGACGGCCCAGAACGCATTTTCGGCGAATGGTGGATGCGGCCCACGGAACTGGAGGCCGTGCGGGACTACTTCGTCATAGAGAATGATGACGGCGAGCGCTTCTGGATTTTTCGCTCTGGAGACGGGATCGACCCGGAGACGGGCTCGCATAAGTGGTTCATGCACGGAATTTTCGCATGAAGTACGCGGAGCTTCAGGTCACGACGCATTTTAGCTTCCTGCGTGGAGCTTCCTCGGCGCATGAACTGTTTGCGACGGCAAAGGAGCTTGGCATCGACGCCCTCGGCGTTGTCGACCGCAACAGCCTGGCTGGAATCGTGCGAGCGCTCGAGGCTTCTCGCGAGACAGGGGTGAGGCTAGTGGTGGGCTGTCGGCTCGATCTGCAGGACGGCACGTCGATCCTTGCCTATCCAACGACCAAGGCAGCCTACTCGCGGCTTACCCGCCTGATCACTTTGGGGAAGGGAAGAGGCGGGAAGGACAACTGTATCCTTCATCTGGATGACCTTGCCGTTTACGCCGAAGGGATGGTCGGCATCCTCGTGCCAGATCTTGCCGACGATGTCTGCGCCGTCCAACTTAGGAAGATGAACGAGATTTTCGGCCGGCGAGCTTACGTGGCGCTCAGTCTTCGGCGCAGGCCAAACGACCAGATGAGGTTGCACGAGCTTTCGAACCTTGCGGCGAAGTTCAAGGTGAAGACGGTCGTCACCAACGACGTTCTCTTCCATGAGCCGTCGCGAAGACAGCTTCAGGATATCGTCACGTGCATCCGCACGAATACGACCATCGATGACGTCGGCTTCGACCGCGAACGTCACGCCGACCGCTATCTCAAGCCCCCAGAAGAAATGGAGCGGTTGTTTCCGAGATACCCCGAAGCGCTTGCTCGGACGATGGAGATTGTGAGCCAGTGCACCTTTAGCTTGGAAGAACTGACATACGAATATCCCGAGGAGGCGCTGATCGACGGGATGGACGCCCAGCAGTCGCTGGAGCACTGCGTCCGCGAGTGCATCCCCAACCGTTATCCGGAAGGCCTGCCGCAGAGCGTGCTGCGAGCCGTCAGGCACGAGCTCGATCTGATCAAGGAGATGGAGTACGCGCCGTATTTTCTTACGGTCTACAGCATCGTTCGCTTTGCACGCTCACGAGGAATCCTATGCCAAGGAAGGGGATCGGCGGCGAACTCCGCAATTTGCTACATTCTTGGCGTCACGAGCATCGACCCCGAAACCAATGATTTGCTCTTCGAGCGCTTCGTTTCCAAGGAGCGTAACGAGCCGCCAGACATCGACGTCGATTTCGAACACGAGCGTCGGGAGGAGGTGATCCAGTGGATCTACAAGACATACGGGCGCGATCGCGCGGCGCTGGTCTGTACGGTGACGCGCTACCGCGCCAAGGGGGCGATCCGCGACGTCGGCAAGGCTATGGGTCTGCCGGAGGACGTGACCAAAGCCCTTTCGTCAGGGCTGTGGTCGTGGTCGGAGGAGGTGACGGAGCGCAATGTGCGCGAGCTGAACCTCAATCCCGACGACTACCGTCTTGTGATGACGCTTCGTCTTGCTCGAGATCTCATGGGTGCTCCTCGACATCTCGGCCAGCATGTCGGTGGCTTCGTCCTGACGCGTTCGCGACTTGACGATCTTGTTCCGATAGAGCCTGCGGCGATGGAAGACCGGCAGGTGATCGAATGGGACAAGGACGACGTCGAAGCGCTCAAGATGATGAAGGTCGACGTGCTGGCACTCGGCATGCTCACCTGCATGCAAAAGGCCTTCGATCTTATTCGAGAGCATAAGCACGAGGATCTCGATCTTGCCAAGGTCCGGCAGGAAGACGGGGCGACATATGCAATGATCCGCAAGGCCGACACGCTCGGCACTTTTCAGGTCGAGAGCCGGGCGCAGATGGCAATGCTGCCCAGGCTCAAGCCCAGAACGTTTTACGATCTCGTCGTTCAAGTCGCAATCGTCAGGCCTGGGCCTATACAGGGCGATATGGTCCATCCCTATCTTCGTCGTCGGGAGGGCAAGGAGCCTGTCGAATACCCGACGCCAGAGCTTGAAGCGGTGCTTGGCAAGACGCTTGGCGTGCCGCTGTTTCAAGAAAGCGCCATGAGGGTGGCGATGGTCTGCGCCGGGTTCACAGGCGGCGAGGCGGACCAGCTTCGCAAGTCGATGGCGACCTTCAAGTTCACAGGAGGGGTCTCACGCTTTAAGGATAAGCTCGTTAGCGGTATGGTGCGGAACGGCTACACGCCGGAGTTTGCCGAGAAGACGTTCTCCCAGCTTGAGGGTTTCGGATCTTACGGTTTCCCGGAGAGCCACGCGGCGTCTTTCGCGCTCATCGCGTATGCAAGCTGCTTCGTGAAATGTCATTACCCGGACGCTTTCGCGGCAGCGCTCATCAATTCGCAGCCAATGGGCTTTTACGCTCCAGCACAAATCATCGGAGACGCCCAGAAGCATGGCGTCGAGGTACGGCCAATCTCCATCCAACATTCTCGATGGGACTGCACGCTCGAAGAAATTCCTGGCAGCAACCGACACGCCATCCGGCTAGGCATGCGCCAGGTTGCCGGGCTAGCCGCTCGGGATGCCGCGAGGATCGTGGCTGCCCGGATCGAGCGGCCGTTCGCGAGCATCGACGATGTCTGGCGGAGATCGGGGGTCTCATCCGAGGCGCTTGTCCAACTTGCCGACGCAGATGCATTCAGGCCGGCATTCGGTATCGAGCGACGGGACGCACTCTGGGCGATCAAAGCGTTGCGCGACGAGCCGCTGCCTCTCTTCGTGGCGGCCGCCGAACGGGAGATGCAGACGGTCGTCGAGCAGCAGGAGCCGGAAGTTGAACTCAGGCAGATGACCGAGGGGCATAACGTGGTCGAGGACTACCAGCACGTCGGCCTGACTCTGCGCGCGCACCCTTTGTCATTCCTGCGGCCGGATCTTACCGCGCGCCGGATCGTCACATGTGCGGACGCGATGAATGCTCGAGATAAGGCGTGGGTCTGCGTTGCCGGGTTGGTTCTCGTCCGTCAGAAGCCCGGTAGCGCTAAGGGAGTGATGTTCATCACGATCGAGGACGAGACCGGCCCAGCGAACATCGTCGTTTGGCCGTCGCTTTTCGAGAAACAGCGTCGTATCGTGTTGAGCTCAAGCATGATGGCGATTCACGGCAAAATCCAGCGAGAAGGGGACGTAGTTCACTTGATCGCGCGGCAGCTTTACGACCTCTCTGCCGATCTGTCATCTCTGTCGGACCGCGACACCGGGTTTCGGAATCCCAGTGGTCGTGGCGATGAGTTCGCGCATGGCTCTCACGGTGGAGGAGATGTCCGGGACAGGCCAAAGCCGAACAAGGTGCGTGACATCTTCATCCCCGACCTCCACATCGACACTCTTAAGGTCAAGAGCCGGAATTTCCAGTAGGGTGATCTAGCCGTTTGATCGTCAGCCTAGTGAAGATGTCCACTGTTTCGGCGGTTGAGGCTTCTTTCCGTCCGGTAGCATTCGTTGCAAGTGATCGTGAACGACGTCTGCACTGAATGGCTTTCTCACGAATGTTGCACCTTCCGGGAGGTCGTCCACCTTGGGCACGATCTGTCCCGATGCGACTATGATTCCAATTTCCGGCCAGGACGTTGCGCTTTTTTTGGGTGATAAGCCATCGAGCTTGCTCGGCGGCATCTGCACGTCGGTAAAAAGGGAGTTGTACGCTGTCGCACGCTGCTCCAGGATCAATAAAGAGTGCTCGGGCTAGCCGCCTCCAGCACTCGAAATCCAGCGTCTTCCAGAATATCCGAAGCGTCCGTTCTTACGAGCGCATCGTCGTCTATACGGTTGGGTTGTCCGGGAGTCTCGGGTTCGTGATGACCACAGGCGTCGTGCTAACGTTTGCTGCATGTACGAGGAGACATGTCCTGCCAGCCAGACCGATCATAAGCCCGCCGGCAGAAAAGGCGCGCATCACGCGCCTTGATTTCGAGGCCAGCCCATATCCGCGCGCGGGACAAGATCAGTTCCCCCTGGGGATTTACTGGAACGGTTGCGGTGGAATAGATCATGATCTTCTTCCTCGTTGTCGAGGGTTGGCCCGGTTCAGGCAGATGCGGCAAGTCGCGAGGCTAACTCGCGATAGCTGTGCAGCGGGCGGCCTAGGATTTGCGTCAGACGCTCGATATCGCCAGCGTTCGGAACCATGCCGTGGCTGACGTAGCGCTCAGCCATCAGGCGCATTTCATAGGCCATCCATTTGGGCATGATATTGGCGAGGTTCTGTTCGAGGCCGGATGGATCATCGCCGCCATAGACGACAGGACGATCCAGAATATCAGACCAGATGGCTGCGAGGTCCGAGCCGGTCAGCGTGTCCGGGCCGACCAGATTGATCGTCTCGCTCGGCAGCTTTTGGGCGGCGCGGTCGCGACGAACGAGCTCGGAGGCCGCCACTTCAGCGATATCCCTGGTATCGACCATGGCGACACCCTTGCTACCAATCGGCATCGGGTAGACAGCGTAGTTGAAGATGACGTCCTTGATCATGACCTCGTTGTCGATGAAGTATGCCGGTCGCAAGATCGTGGCGCTAAAACCCATCGCCTCCAGCATGCGTTCCGCGCCAAACTTGACGGCGAAGTGCGGCACATTCACAGCGCGATCGGCATCGAATACGGAGAGGTAGACGACACGTTCGACGCCGGCTTCGCGCGCAACGTTCAAGGCGATGATGGCCTGGGTGAATTCGTCACCGGCAACCGCGTTCAGCAGGAACAGCGTGCGGACTCCATTGAAGGCGCGGCGGAGCGCGTCGAGATCGAGCATGTCTCCCTGCACGACATCGACGTTCGAGGCAAAATCGGCCTTGGCGGGATCACGCACGAGGACACGGACGTCCGCATTGCGTGCGATGAGCTGGTCGACGACATGGCGGCCGACACGGCCAGTGGCACCGGTTACGAGAATAGTCATTGGGGTTCTCCTTGGTTTGCTGTGAACGACTTAGGTTTCGAAGACACCCCGACTATGGCTGGTTCACATTCAACCCAATAGACGCTAAAAATAGACGCATCGTCTCACTGGTGGAACACTCATGGATTTGACTGCCCTTGTTGATTTTGTCACCGTTGCCCGCCATGGCGGCTTCGGCCGCGCTGCCCGCAGCTCCGGCCGCCCGAAGGCGACGCTTTCCCGCCGGGTCGCTGAACTGGAAGCAAGCCTCGGTATACGGCTGTTCGAACGCGGCTCACGGATGCTCAAGCTGACGGAGGAAGGGCGGGCGCTTCAAGAGCGGGCGGGTGCTCTGCTGATCGAACTAGACGAGACTGCCGCCGCCATTGCTTCCGGTGGCGACAAGCCGCGGGGCAGGTTGCGGATCAGCGCGCCATTGCTGTTCTCCCAGACTGCCATGGGTAAGCTGGCTGCCGGTTTCTCCCTTAAATATCCAGAGGTGCGCTTGGAGGTGACGACGGAGGATCGCCCTGTCGATATGGTGGAGGAGGGATACGACCTCGTTATCAGGGTGAACCCCGATCCAGACGAGAGCCTGGTGGGCCGCGCCTTCCTGCGTGACCGGTTGGTGGTCGTGGCGGCACCACACCTCGCATGCGACAGCGGCGCCGCTGTGCCAGTCGTCATACGCGGCACTCTGGATCAAACAAGGTCTTGGACAATTAACACTCCGACAGGGCAGATCAGTCTTCAAATCAATTCCGTGCTCAGCCTTTCCTCAATGACCATGGTGCGCGATGCGGTGCGCATGGGCGTCGGCGCAGCCCGCCTTCCTCTGTCTTTGGTAAGCCACGATCTCGCTGAGGGGCGACTGGTTCGTTGGGGAGATGTCGAAGGGCCGGAAACGGTGCTATGGGCGCTCTACCCATCACGTCGTCTCCTCAGCGCGCGGGTATCTGCCTTCCTTGACTATCTCAAGCAAGCCTTCCCATTGGGGACTGCCGATGAGCTGGCAGCCTATGTCGCGGAATAACTTTGCAGGCGTGACGCTTCTCGCCGGGGCGACATCAAAGGATCGGAGATCGCGCTCTGGGCGCTTTATCCGTCGCGGCTTCTCTTGAGCGCGCGGTCTCTGCCTTGCTTGATTTCCTGATGCAGGCTTTGCCAAAGGACAACCCGAAGAACCGACCGCCCAGATCGAGGGTGAAGGTCGGACGCTTTAAGCCGCAGCAGCAACCGCCCGCGAATAGGCGCCGGGCGGCATTCCCGCATGCCGACTGAAGGCGACGCTGAAAGCGCTTGTCGATCTATAGCCCACGCGCTGGGCGATGTCGGCGATGGCCATATCTTGGCGAAGGAACTCTTTTGCTAGTGCCATGCGCCATCCCGCCGCATATTCCATTGGCGCCACCCCAACTTCCTTTCGGAAACGATCGAAGAAGCTCGAACGCGACATAGCAGCTTCCTGGGCAAGCGTCTCCACAGTCATGCTGCGACCCGGGTCTGCGTGGATGCGTCGCAAGGTTGGCGCCAACAGCGGATCGGCCATGCCCCTCAGGAGGCCCGGCGGCGCCTTGGCACTTGCAGCCGATCGTATTGCATCGATGAACAACACTTCGAGCAACCGGTGAAGGACCATCTCGCGCGCGACGCGGTCGGCCCTCGTCTCCTCGTTGATCATGCGGACCAGGGCCATCAGTCGATCTTCACCCTGAACATGGATTACTTCTGGCAGCAGCGATACAAGAAGAGCCTTGTCGTCCGAGCCGAACGTACAATGCCCGACCAGTGCTTTGATCTCTGCCGGTGCGTCCGGGTCGCCGAGGCGAAATACGCCTGGGCTGGTCTCCAGACGCTGGGGAAGGGCGCCCCGTGGCGGCGGTTCCATGCTGCTCATTGTGAACGAGAAGATCTTCGGAACCAAGATGAAGTCACCCGTAGTGAGCACCATTGAGTCACGACCGGCAATCGTCATCAGGCAACGGCCCTCGACCACGGCGCAGTAGAAGGGATTCCCGAGCTCCGTTCGCTCGACCAGCCACTCGCCACCTCCCGTAACCAGCTTTGAAATCGAAGGGTTTGGCTTGAGTAGCGAGACAACTTCGGCGACGGGGTCGGTCATCATTCGGACTTTCGCTAAACACTATTGGACATTCGCATATAGCAAGTCCGGGCGATCAGGTCCATCTTCAGTTCATCAAATGTCAGGAGACGGAACATGCCAAAGATCCTTATCACCGGTTGCTCGTCCGGTTTCGGCCTCGCTATCGCGCAGAAGTTCGTAGATGCCGGATGGGACGTCGTCGCGACCATGCGCACGCCGCGAAACGACCTCCTTCCTTCAAACGACAGGCTTGAGATCCTGCGACTGGATGTCACATGCGCGGAGAGTATTGCTGAAGCGGTAGAAGCCGCCGGCACGATCGATGCTTTGGTCAACAACGCCGGCGTCGGCATGCTCAATGTGCTTGAAGGCTCGGAGATGTCGAAGGTTCGCGAACTGTTCGAGACAAACATCTTCAGCGCCATGGCGATGACGAAAGCCGTTCTGCCGCAGATGCGGACCCGTCGCTCAGGCGTCATCGTCAACGTCAGCTCCGCCGTCACGATAACGCCATTGCCCGCGCTCTCGGTCTACAGCGCCAGCAAGGCGGCCCTCAATGCTTTCACGGAGAGCCTCGCGCTCGAAGCCGCGCTGTTCGGCGTCCGCGCCAAACTTGTCTTGCCTGGCTCGGCGCCGACGACCGGCTTTGGCAAGAACGCAGTCTCCCGCATGGGCATGGAAATTCCCGAGCCATATACCGCCTTCGTCGACGACTACATGACGAAGCTGCGTTCGGGCACCGAGGTCACGACAGCGGAGGCGGTTGCAGAGGCCGTCTGGCGGTCTGTGACAGAGATCGACGCGCCGATGAAGATCCCCGCGGGGGCCGACGCGGAAACCTCATTTCGCGAAGCGGGTCATTTGCTCGCATGAACATCACCAATCGAAATCTACCTTTGAAGGTCCCGACCCATGAACAATCTGATCAATCTCGCGAAGCATATTCCGACGCCTGAAGCCACTATCACCGTGGCCTACACGCCGATCCGTCTTTCGATGCCCGGCCGTCAGCCGCTGGAATTGCGTCTGACCGCGCCCGGACTAGGCGACAAGCTCCCGATCGTGCTGCTGTCGCATGGCTACGGTCCCTCGAACTATATCCCGTCCAAGGACGGCTATGCACCTCTTGTCCAGTTCTGGGCGGAGAGAGGGTTCGTCGTCATTCAGCCGACGCATGCGAGTTCGCGGGTCGGTGGCTTGCCGTCTGATTCAACCGGCGCACCCTTCTTCTGGCGTGAGCGTGTCGAGGAGATTAAGTCGATCCTCGACCAACTGCCGGAGATCGAGAGACAGGCGCCGGACGTTGCTGGGCGGATGGATCACGCACGCATTGGCGCGGTGGGTCATTCCTTTGGCGGCCACACGGTTGGGCTTCTGCTCGGCGTACAGGTGGACGGTGAGGATTTTTCCGATCCACGCATCTCGGCTGGCGTTCTCCTGACAACACCAGGACGCGGGGGCAAAGACATGACGCCTGAGAGTGCTGCCCGGTTTCCCTTCTTCGACGTCAATTTCTCGACCCTGACGACACCCAGTCTCGTCGTTTGCGGTGATATGGACAATCCGCATTTTACCACCCGCGGTCCTGAGTGGCATGCAGATGCATTCCACGATGCACCAGGCGCTGAGGCAATGCTGATGATGCACGAGGTCGGGCATGGTCTTGGCGGCATTGCAGCTCTCGACGCAAAGGAAACAGAGACTGAAGCACCAGACGTGCTGGAAGCGACACGACGTCTTACGCTCGCCTGGCTTCAGACAGCGCTTGGCGCGGACGAGGGCGCTTGGCCGAGAGCTTGCCTCGCACTTAAGGGTGAGGCCGCAACGCTTGCGACGGTCATGGAGAAGCAGCTTTAACCGCCGCGGCAGTTGGCTCGGTTGAAGCCGTGCCAATGATGAGACACCGGGCGCCACGTGCTGGCGCTCGATGCACTCGACAACCCGAGCCTCCCGGTCCCGATCTACCCAACGCTGATCGATGTCGAGGGGGAGGTAAGCCTCTCCCTCATCTCGTCCCGATCAAACCTAGACTGATCTGGAATGCCCCGCCCGCCATTGCGCGGCTCTCCATGTCGGGGGTCACTTGTTCAGTGCATCCTTGAGCGCCTTGGCAGGCGCGAAGGTGAGCTTGTTGGAAGCCGCGATCTTCATGGCTTCGCCAGTTGCAGGATTGCGCCCTTCGCGCTCAGGCGATGCCTTCACTTTGAACTTTCCGAAGCCAGGGATCGAGGTTTCCGCGCCGGAGCTTGCTGCGTCGGCAATGGCGTGAAAAACGGCTTCGACGATTGCCTTGCCCTGAACCTTTGTCAGGCCGTTGTCTGGGGTCAGAACAAGAGCAGTCCGAAATCGTACGCTAAGGCCGAACGAAGCATGAACAATGCCATAGCTCGGATTTGGGGCGTTCGATCTCTGTGGATTGCCATCGATATTCGCTGGTTTTGATTTCTCTGTCCGGCCCGACTCGACAACGCTAAGTGCAGATTGGTTATGAATGGAGTCGGGCTATGGCAAAGCGCAAGCTTCTCAAAGATCAAGATCGCCGAAAGCTTGTCGATATCCCTGTCGACGAGGACAGCTTAATCCGACACTACTCATTGTCACCGGCCGATCGCCTGGAGATAGAACTGCGCAGACGTAATCACAACCGGCTTGGCTTTGCCATTCAGTTATGTCTGATGCGATACCCGGGTCGAGTGCTGGGGGCAGAAGAAATTCCGCCACGCGCCATGCTTAAATATGTTGCTGATCAGATCGGCGCCGCCCCGGAAGCATTTTCGCTCTATGCACGCCGTGAAGAAACCCGTCGGGATCACACAGCACGGCTAATGATGTATCTGGATACGAGAAGCGCGACGCTGCAAGATCGCCGCGCCGCGCTATTGTCTGCAATTCAGGCGGCGGCGACGTCCGACGACGGTGCTGCGATAGTCAGTTCGATTGTCGTCGCGTTTCGTGAACGCGGCGCTCTTCTACCGGCGATCGACACGATCGAACGGATTGGCCTTGCCGGCCGTGCGATAGCCCGCCGTTGGGCAGAGACAACTCTGATTAAAGACATCCCGCTCGATACGCTCCGATCATTGGACCGGCTGTTAGAAGTGGACCCGTCGATCGGCCAGACGCGCTTCCATTGGCTACGCTCGGCGCCAGAAGCGCCAGGTGCGTCGAATCTGGTCGGGCTGACAGAGCGGATAGCCTTTCTGCGGCAGCTGGAGATCGATCCGACGTTACAGGCGCGCATATCAGCAGGACGGTGGGGCCAGATGATCCGGGAGGGTAACGCAACCCCGGCCTGGCTTGCCAACGACTTCAATGCCAGCCGTCGCCACGCTCTGATTGTGGCTCAAGTCATCAAGCTTTGCCAGAAGCTCACGGACGACGCGGTAACGATGTTCATCAAGCTGATGGGTAAGTTGTTCTCGCAAGCCAACAACCGAAAGAAGCAGCGGCAGATGGACTGCAGAGCGAACACCGCCAAAGCGCTGCGCATGTTTCTCGATACGATCACCGCGCTGCAGTCCGCCAACAACAATGGTCGGAATGCAATGGATGTTCTCGACCAAAGAGTCGGCTGGGATCGACTGCTTCGGATGAAGCCTGAGCTCGAGTCGATGGTCGACGACAACGAGGCGCCGTCGTTGATCGTAGCGGCCGAGCAATATGCGACCGTCCACAAATACACTGGTGCATTCCTTCGGGCATTCACGTTCCGCTCGGCGCGCCGCCACGATCCACTTCTAGCGGCAATTGCGCTGCTTAAACGGCTTCATGCCGAGAAGCGACGGACGCTCCCTGATCGCGTCCCGCTCACCCACCTTAGCCAAACTGACCGGCGGCTCATCTTCGAACGAGAAAAACCTGATCGCCGACTCTACGAGATCGCAACGCTCGCTGCTTTGCGAGACCGGCTTCGATCTGCGGAGATATGGGTCGACGGCAGCCGATCTTTCCGGCCCATTGACGAGCATTTGATGCCGCGAACAACATTCATCACGTTGAAGGAGGAGGATCGTCTCGGATTAGGCGTCCAAGCTGATGGCGCGCAGTGGCTTGCCGAAGCGCGTCAAATGCTCGATTTCAACCTGCAGCGTCTGACGCACAGGGCACGATCCGGAAAGCTCGAAGGAGTTCGTCTTGAGGCCGGAACGTTGATCATCACACCAACCGCCAGCGAAATCCCTGCGGCCGCCGAGGCACTGAATGCCGAGATCAGCGATATGTATCCGTTGGTCGAGGTTCCCGATCTGTTAAGGGAAGTGCATGAATGGACCGGCTTTACGGATCAGTTCACGCATGTTCGGACCGGCGACGTACCAAAAAATGTCTCTGCAATGCTCGCTGGTGTACTGGCGGATGCGACGAACCTCGGCCCGAAGCGAATGGCGGGCGCATCCAAGGGGATCAGCGCTCACCAGATTGGGTGGATGCGCACATTCCACGCTCGATCTGAGACTTACCGCGCAGCACAAGCGTGTATAACCGAAGCGCACACCCGGCATCCGCACTCCCGCCTTTGGCGCAATGGCACAACGTCATCGTCCGATGGCCAATTCTTCCGTACGAGCGACCGGGCCGCAAAGCGCGGCGACATCAATTTGCATTACGGTAGCGAGCCCGGATCGAAATTCTACAGCCATCTGTCAGATCAATACGGCTACTTCAGCATTTTGCCCATCAGTCCCACCGAGAGCGAGGCGGCCTATGTGCTCGATGGGCTATTCGATCAGGACACTGTCCTCGACATCCATGAACACTTTACCGACACAGGCGGCGCGAGTGATCATATCTTCGGGCTCTTCGCCTTGATCGGAAAGCGGTTCTCACCGCGACTGCGCAATCTCAAAGACCGGAAGTTCCACACGCTAGAAACGAGCGGTGCATATCCGGCACTGTCGAACCACATCGGCGCGCCGATCAATACCAGTCTGATCCTCGATCATTGGGACGATCTGCTCCATCTTGCAGCGTCGATTACGACGCGGTCCGTGGTGCCGTCTACGATCCTGAAGAAGCTTTCTGCGTCTCCGAAGCAAAGCCATCTCGCAAAGGCGCTCCGCGAACTCGGTCGGATTGAGCGTTCGCTCTTCATGATCGAATGGTACTCAAGCCCGGCACTACGGCGGAGATGCCAAGCCGGTCTCAACAAAGGCGAGGCCGCCCATAAGTTGAAGCGCGCTGTCTTTTTTCACGAGCGAGGCGAGATCCGTGATCGGTCGTTCGAGAGCCAGGCATTCCGCGCCTCTGGTCTCAACCTCGTCGTCAGCGCAATCGTGCACTGGAATACAGTCTATCTCGACCGCGCAATCACACAGCTGAAGCGAGCGGGCCGAAATATTCCTGATACTCTCTTGAAGCACATCTCGCCGTTAAGTTGGGAGCATATCAACCTTACCGGCATCTACACCTGGGATGCCGAACATCAGATGTCCAACGGATTTCGACCGCTCCGTCTGCCAGTCGGGCTACGGCGGGTCGCATAAGTTCTCGATCCGTTCGCCCTTAGCGTACGATTTTGCACTGCTCTTGTTCTGACCCCTGGTACACTCGACCGGTACATGTCCGATCGTCCCGCCGGAATCGAAGGGAACGTAGCTCAGTCAATTGTGAAGGAGCATTTCCATGGAGATAGGGCGGCATTCTCGGGGGAATCCAAATCGAACCAACAAGACTTTGAAAGCGAGATGACTTTCACCGACCCGTCTGACGTGAAACGCACGCTTTTTGCGCATTGGCACGGAAAGATCAGCCATAAGTTCTATCGTCTGCATTTCGAATGGCCTGTTCCGGCGAAACAGACAGTGCTCAAGGTTCTCTACATAGGACCAAAATTAACAAAATCATGAGGCAGAGCGCTGTAGCGGGTTTTCGGATGCGACTAGACATCGAGGTGAATTTAGCGTTCGCCCGAGAGAGTGGTTTGTCAGCCGCGTGCGCGTGTAACGCGTTGATCAGACTAATCTTTGTAGCCAGCGCGTTACATAACTAATAGAGAGGTCGACGGTTCTTATCCGTTCTATGAGGCCAACCCCATGAACCAGAATATTCTGCTCGTAATCGCCACCGGCGTTTAGAAAAAATTTTTCTTGGCCATTTTTGCCTCCGAGACTGCTGTCAAGAACCTTTCCATGACATGGTGGTCGATAGCGCCGATACATCCCACTCGAAAACTGTCCACGGCCGTGGTCTTCCCCGGGTAAATAAGAAATCCCCGCGACAAGAGACTCTCATAGAACGTTCGAAAGACAAATGTCTTGTCAGAAGGCGTTAAAAATGTTGCGATTATAGGTGCCTGAACGGCCCGCGCTAAAAGACTGACAAACCCCAATTTTTGCATTCCAGCGAGAAGAAGGTTCATGTTGCGTTGGTAGCGGTTAAGCCGCGCGGGTGGACCTCCTTCTTGTTTCAATTGATGTAAGGCTTCCACCAAGGCCGCGACGACTTGAACTGGAGGAGTAAAACGCCATTGTCCAGTGGCTTCGAACGCTGCCCACTGGGCGTGTAGATCGAGGCTCAAGCTTGGGCTAACGCTGGCCGCGTTGGCAATCAACGTACGCTCCACGACTACGAAGCCGACGCCTGGTACGCTTTCGAGACACTTGTTGCTTGATGCAACCAAAGCGGCGATTGGGCTGATCGTTACATCGATTGGCAATGCGCCGAAGCTGCTCATCGCATCTAGGATCAACAGCCTCCCAAAGCGTTCAACGATACATGCGATTTCTTCTAATGGGTTCAGCACCCCGGTTGTCGTTTCGCAATGTACGAGCGCGACGTGCGTGATTTCCGGGTTGTTGCGTAAAGCAGCCTCGACGTGATCAGTGTCGATCGGTCGATCCTCAGGACCGCGGATGATCTCAACTGGAATACGCAATCGACGAGCTATTTCTACGACTCGTTCGCCATAGGCTCCGTTCACAAGCACAAGCAACCTGTCGGTGGGACCGACGAGGGTGCCTATAGCGGCCTCAACGGCCGAAGTGCCCGGTCCACCTATCGGGACGGCAACGTGAGTATCTGTACCGTTCGCTAGGCCGGCGAGCATGAATCTCAGTTCTGAGGTCAGGTTGACAAAAGCTGAATCTCGCGAACCCCAATCCCGTTCCATAGCTTTTCGGACCAGCGGCGAAGTTGTAAGAGGCCCAGGTGTCAACAGAGTCAGATTTTCATGTGCCACTTCGACCTCCACAGATCAGATTTCATGATGGTCAGCGAGGAAAGCCTTGAACCTTCTGGCAACGACCTCGGGCGGAAGTGCTGGCCGTCCGAGTTTGGATATCGAGCCCGATGCTATCCGCATGTGAATGCAGGCTGGTCCGTCAATCCTTGACGCTGCCAGGAAAGCCTCTTCAAACCCATGGATGTCGGCACAGTCAGCAACGAAGGCATAGCCGCAGGCCGTAGCTACCGTCGCGAAGTCGACTGGAGAGGTAGCCTGTCCACCGGTAGAGTCATGCACGCCATTGTCTAATATAATGTGCAATAAATTGGATGGTCGCGTTGCGCCGATCGTCGCTAGCGCTCCCATTTTCATCAGAACCGAACCATCGCCATCCAAAACTGCCACTCGCGTTGTGCTGTTTAGCGCTACGCCTAGCCCAACTGAGGACGCGCATCCCAACGCACCAACCATGTACAAATGTTGCGGGCGGTCAGCCAGAGTGAACAACTCCCTACCGCACTTTCCGGTCGTAGCGATCACGGCCGTCGTCTGATCGACCAAACTCAGGAAACGCTCCAGGACAGCCATGCGTGAAGGGCGTTCCCCTGTCGGCTGCCATCCAACGCGTACACCTTCGGAGCGGTGAACAGCGGGCATACGCGGTGCTTCACATCGCTCCAAGGCGCCATCGGCAGCTACGAGCGCAAAAGGCAAATCTGTGCTGCTCATATGAGCGCATGCTTCGTCCAAGGCTATATGAATTGATTGCGCCGTCTCGGGAAATGCACCGTGGGGAATTTGCATAAGACTAAGCAGTTGTTGCGTGATCGTCCCCATCATCGCATGTTGAGGCTCGTCTGGTATCCCCGGTTGACCTCGCCAGCTCGTGACGACCAGGACGGGAATGCGAAATGGAATGTTCAAGGAGGTCAGTGGATTTACGGCGTTTCCTAGTCCTGAGTTCTGGCACAGAATTGTGCCAGGACGGTTAGCCAGCCAAGCGCCGGACGCGATCGCAACCGCTTCTCCTTCGCTACTTGCTCCAACGTAGGTAGCATCCGGCCGCGTCAGCGCCCCGTTGATCAACGGTGCCAAGGAGCTACAAGGCACCCCGACATAGAAATCGTGTCGGCGAGCCTTTGCGGCGGAAAGGAAAGTTTCTGAACTAATCATTCCTGGCCTTCAGACAAAGTTGCGGGCGTCGGCGAGATCGACCAACGTGTTCACGTCCACCCAATCTGATGCAAAATACAACACGCGCACCGAACGATACTTGGCCATCCGTGAGAGGAGCAAAGGCATGTCAGCTTCTTCCAGCAGTCCCTCATCTTCCACGCGGTCCAACTCCTCGCAAAGCCAACGGGCACCAATGGCGCTGAAGCGAACCAGACCGATCCACTCACCAGTAATCTGCGAGTGGGGAAGACCACTGTGGATATGCTTTAGACTGACGAACGAGTCATCTAGGTCGGTAGCGATGTAGGGAAGGTCCCCAGCAACATAGTCGCGGTCCCTTGTTATAGAATGCATTGGGCCAGATAGTCCATCGACTGCTACTACGATGTCGGCATCGCAGTTGAGCACTGCATCAAGGATGTAGCGGCGAAAGAGAACGTCGCCATACATGACTACAGTCTCGCCCATCAGATGCGATCGAGCGCAGGCCAGGGAGAAAACCTCATCCGTCTGGTCATACCTATCATTATCGATAGTGACGATGCGTGGATCGTCGATGGAATTCTTTCGGTACCCCCGTACGACCGCTATCTTGCTCAAGCCTGCATCTTGGAGCGTCGAGACCAGCCGGCTCAGGAGAGGTACTCCACGTACATCGAGCAAGCATTTCGGGCGATCCTCGGTAAGCTCAAGGATCTCGCCCCGAGTTGCAGCCAGCACAATGGCCTGGGGAATAGCTTTGGCGGGAAGGTAACGTCGTTCGGCAGCATCGAGTTCGTCATTCCCGGATAAACGAAACAGCTCGTCCACTGGTACGATTCGATCCTCAATTTGCACTAGGGTTTCGTTGACTCCTATGTTTGTTGCAGCCTGTTTCATCGCCGAGACCGCCGCTCGCAGCAGGTGGTTGGCCCAGATGACGGTGGATATTTTCGCTTCACGGAACTGGTCGGTAGGTGTCGCGTAGTATTTCGTAGGCACGATGATCAGAGGAGACCTGCCCGCCCACTCCTTTGCAAAGCTTAGGACCTCGCTGGCAGTTCTCTGCTTGGAATGGATGAGAATGGCATCCGCGCCCGCTGCATGGTAAGCTTCAGCCCGCCTGAGAGCTTCTTCCATTCCCCTACCCGAGATTAGCGCTTCCACGCGGGCAACGAACACAAAATCATCATCAGTTTGGCTGTCCTTGCCTGCCTTGATGCGACCACAAAACTCGTCGATTTCTGCCAGCGGTTGTCTTTCGCCAACAAACGAGTTGGTCTTGGGAAAGAGCTTGTCCTCTACGCATATCCCTGCGACACCGCGTTCGCATAGTTTGCGCACGAAACGACGAACATTGTTGAAATTACCATGGCCCGTATCACCGTCGACAAGTATGGGTAGTCTGGTGGCGTCCGTCATATACTCGAGTATTTCCAGAACCTGGGTCCAGGAGGCCTCATTGCTGTCCCTAAGCCCGAGGCTGGTGGATATAGTCAATCCGGAAGCCCAAATACCCCTGAAACCTGCCTCTTCGACAATTCGGGCGGACAACCCGTTGTGGGCTTCCATTAGGAATTCCAGGTGTGGAGACTGTATGAGTTGTCGCAGAGCGGCAAAGGATGTCTGAACCCTTGCTGACGTTGTCTGGAGCGATCCGTCGCTTTGGCCGGCAGATGCCGCGTTTACCCCGTATCGGTCATGTACGTCGATTTGAGCAGGAGGCGGTATGTTCATCTTGCGGTCACACCTTGAATGTGTAAGTGGTATTTGCTTCCCGCTCTATGTCCGGTGGGAAACTCGCTCGCTTGTCTTCGAAGTAGGCTTCTCTGTGATCTCCCTCTGATCTCAGGTTGTAGGTGAGGTACAACAACCGCCTCTTGGTCTCCGACAGATTTGGTTTCGACGCGTGAAGTGCGAAGCTGTCGAAAAGCAATAGGTCGCCTGGCTCTGTCGGTACGGGAAAAAGCTCCACCCCTGCCAATTCCTCTTCTGCTACAGGACGCCACTCCGGTGCAATGAGCTTCTTCAAGCGTGGGATTTGCGCCATCTCCAAGCATCCGTTAGCTGTTGTCGCCGCATCGAGGCAAACCAACGCGGTAATGAATAGAGGTGCATACTTGGACCAGCCTGCTTGCTGATCCTGATGTACGTCGAACCCGGCGCCCCCGCTCATTTTGAAATTGATCTTATCCTTGAAGAGACAAGCGTCGCCTCCCAGGACTTGTGAAACGGCCTTGACTAAGCTGCTTTGACGCACGAGCTCATCGAAACCAGCATGACGAGGGCAAAAGTTCTCGATGCGTTGGATCACCAGAGCGCCAGGGTCCAGCAAACTAGGCTCGTGGTACACCATGTTGCCTCCGGCAACCTCGGGCATACCGGTCACTTCCTCAGTCCAGGAAAGAAGATCGGATGTCGTCTTAGCATCGAAAAACCCAGGGACTAGCACCCATCCGTGACTGTCGAAGAATGCAACCTGCTCCTTCGACAGGATATGGTCCGTCGTTTCAGAACTCTCGAACATTGCTAAATCTCCAAATTTGGCAGGATGTCACGTTCGGCGCGCTCAACGTCATCGTCGAAATCGATCTCGGTCCAGAACTGAGATGTAATGTCGGCGGCGCCGAATTTGCTTGGGTAGCTGATAATCAGGTCCCGGATCGCCTCCTCATACTCTAAGGAGGTCTCACCCCTGCTGATGTAGTCGTCAGTGCGCCGGGCTAGTTCACCCGACATCGCACCGGAAAAAAGAAAGAAGCCGACAGACTCCCCGAACCAATCGTAGGGGTTTACCGGCATCTTGCGGAAGTCCACTATGTCTCCGCCGCGGAAGCATACCTTGACGGGCTCGTCTCCCGGTTCGATGTTTCGGTCCAGCAACAAGCGATTTTCTGTGACGTCGTCGAGCAATGCGGGAATCATCGCCGCGCCGTAAAGGACATCTCCATCCATCAAGAGCACGGGATCCCCGCGGCTCAGTTGAGCCCGCTGATGCCATAGAGATACCATGCTTCCGAGGAGGTAATCCGGATTATGAACGAGCTGGATCCGCGCAGAAGGGGCTATTCGTTCGATCTCAAGGGCGATCGCGTCGGCTTGGTATCCTACGGTGATCGCAATTTCCGCTATCCCGTTAGCCTCTAGTGCCGTGACATGTCTTTCCAATAGGGTTCTGCCGGCAAATTGAAGAAGTACTTTTGGTCCTCGCCAACTTGCCAAGCGCCTGCCGGAACCGGCTGCCAGGATAATTGCACGGTGAGGCTTCTGTTTAGGTGTCGCCATGTTTGTCTCCTTGGAATTGCACTATGGGTCGGACCCTTGTGTTGCGGAGGCGCACGCAGCTCTGAGGAAACTTGCCAAACGCTCTGTTCCCACCTGGATTTGCTCTCTGGTTAGGTAGCTGCAGGAAAGTCTGATCTCGTTGCGCCCGCCGCCGGCTGGATGAAAACTGACCATAGGCGTCCAGATAACGCCGTACTCACCGGCCGAACGTCTTAGGAGGTTTAGGTCTACTTCAAGTGGCACCTTGAGGCGCACGAAGAACCCCCCTTCCGGCCTCGTCCACGCGATGGTGGGCCACTCCGCGACCAGCGGCGATAGCTTGTGATCGAGTGCATCAATCAACGCCTGCAAGTTGGATCTATAGAAATCAGCCTTGGCGCGTCCCAAGGCTCTAATGGAGCCTCCGTGGCGCAACAGCATGCCCCCGGCCACGGCTTGGCAGATCGGGGAGGTGTTCACGCTTATCATGCTCTTCAAACGCCCGAGCGCGTCCGCCAAGAACTCGTCTTTACCATCTGCGTTTCTGGTCCTCTGGTCGGCGACCACAAAGCCGACGCGTAGCGCTGGACTGCCTATTTTCGAGAAGGTGCTGATCTGTACTACCCGGTGCTCGGTGTCCAGCGCCTTCAGACTTGGTGTCGGATCTGGAACTCCCGCGGTGAACGCGTAAGCGGTATCTTCGACAATGAAAAAATTCTCTTTGCGAGCCAAAGCAAGGAGCTGCTCCCGCGCTGACCTGCTTATTATCGTCCCGGAAGGATTGGCAAAGTCGGGCGCAACGTAGAGGGCTCGTATGTTGCTGCCTTGACTGCGGGCATGGGCGACGGCACCCGCGAGTCCAGCAAGGTCGAGGCCATTATCAGTCTCGTCTATCGGCACGGTATCAACACCTAGAGCCTTTGCCGCGCCTATGATACCGACATAGCAGGGAGTAACCACGGCCAACAGGTCCCTTGGGGAACGGAACAGCGCACGAAGCGCTAGCGCCATTGCCTCTTGGGCACCGACCGTAACGACAATGGAGCTAGGTGCAACATCGATACCCTCGTCCATCGCCAGCGCGTCAGCGATCAGTCGATTCAAGATTCCTTTGCTCGGGCCGTAGTCGTATAGAAGGTTGCTTGCATCTTTCGCAGTGCATCCGGTTTGCTCGATCAAATGTTCTTCGAAACACGCCAGACATTCAGGTATGGAGAAGTCATCGCGGAACGCGTGATTAGGCGCTCCCGGGCCAAATGAGATCGCGCTGGGATACTCGCGCATGATCTCGTTCAGGAAATTCATGGAGCCGAACACAGGATCGTTTAGAACAGGATGTACTTCCAGCACGTGGTTCGTCACTGCTGCACCCTCTCAGTGGTCGTGCCGCCATGGTTTTCGAAAGCTTTGGCCTTAGCAGCCACGTCCGGTGAACACATCCTTTGCGCTTGAGTGAGTCCGAAGTCGGCGAGGTACTTGCGAAGCTCCTCCGGGCGTTCGTCGGCGCGATTTAAAAAGACACGATTTACCAGCGCTGCCTCCTCGCTGAGCAACGCCGCTGCGCCCAGAATCACAGCGTCCATTTCAGCGGAAGGAACAACTTGATCGCATACGAGGCCGGCCTCCGGGCCGGTGGCCTTCACTGTTGAACCGCCTAGGATCAGGCGGCGGGCTAACCTATGCCCTACAGTGCGGCTCAGCCGGAAGTTGGCCAGTCCGGGCAGGAAGCCCTCCCGGGCTGCAGGCAGGTTAAACCAAGAGTCCGTCGCCGCTATGACCCAGTCGGCTACTAGGAGTAGCTGCATTCCTCCACCAATCGCGAAGCTGTCAACTGCCGCGATCCATGGTTTTTCAACTCGAGCGCCATATGCGCCGCGTTTCCCCTCCAGCAAGATGCCCCTGTGCAGTTTGCTCATGAGGCCAAGCTCCCTGGCGATGAGATAGTCGACGACCGGAATGCGGCCTTTGGCTAATTCTTTTAAGTTCAACCCGGAGCAGAACACCCGTCGACCTATGTACTTGGGGTGCTTCATGTGGGCGCCACGAAGAACCCCGACTCGGATTTGTTCGTCCATGAGCACGAGGTCCACTGCGGCTTCGAAGTCCCTCAGGAAAGGCAGGTCTTCTGCATTGAGGCTCGTGAAGTTATGGAAGGTGATGTGGCCCACGCCGTTACGTCTCTCGACACTCACGCTGTCCAAAATCACGTTGCCACTTCGCTTGAAACCATTGATTAGCTCATGCGCACGGCGCGTCGGGCGGACCATAGAAGCCATGAGGTGGTTGCCGACGTCAGGTACAGACAAGAAGGCCTGAAGCAGTGCAGCCTGGTCAATTTCCAATCCCAGCTTGTCAGTCTGCCGCCGTCGTCTTTCCTCCGCCATTTCTGCGCTCGTCGGTACTAGGTCAGGAAATCGCTCGGCGCAGGCCAACACCAGGTCCTCGACGCGCAAGTTGAGCCGTTTATCGCTTGTTATCGCGTGGTATACCTCCCGAGCGTGAAGAAGCATGAAACCACGTCTTAGGGCCCTAAATTGGCTTGCGTCGCGAGAGATGGGCCCGTTACGGAGTTGCCGCAAAATATTGGTATCTGCCGTCAAATTCCCAACGAACGGATCCGGCGAGTGATCCGGGTAATCACCGAAATGCGCACTAGATGGATCAACCGGTTCAGTCATTGTCGTTTATCGTCGTTCTTTTAAGCGTACGATCACACGCCGCAAGATGAGTCCCTAAAGCGTCCTCGTATGATGTCGATATCGCCTCCTGGAGCAGCCTGCGCCTGATAGCTAAGTCGGACGTGGAAACATCGGTAAGCTTGGCAAGTTGGTCAGCCAAAACCGTGTCGATGTCCGACATGGAGGGATCGACTAGACCGAGCTCGATGCAGCGGGAGCGGTCAATCTGCTGCTCCTGGAAAACTATCCTACGGGCTTGAGCCAGCCCTACCTGCTGAGCGAGACGATACATGGCCATTCCAGGCCAGAACTGACCCTCGCAACGCGGCAGCTTCAGTTGGAAATCCTGAGATGCGATCCGACAGTCGGCGACGAGCAGAAGATCAAGCGAAATGCCTCCGCAGACCCCGTAGGCCACTGTGATACCAACGGCGTCGAGACGCTCAAAGCGTCTGACTGCCCGTTCCCACCGTCCGGCGGCATGCGTGGTCAGGCGTGTGCCAGCAAACGAAACGCTGCTATCGGGCTGCAATCGCACAATTGCCACACGAGGCTCGGGCAGAGACGAGATGTCGGTGCAAAGACGGTCAAGCTTCTCGGTGGCTCGGACTAGGTCGTCACTACACTCGAAGGTCAGCTCGACGACCGACTGCATCCCGGGCGTTGCGGATTTCGATAACGTTCCTACCAGCAGATTATCTACCATTGCAAAAGCGCCGTCTCGATAGTGGAACCTGGGCCCATCGTCATCATCACTCCAGTGTCTCCAGGCGATACGGAGCCCTCAAGATTGAGCCTCTCGTACGAGAACAGAAAGGAACCACTTGAAAGATTTCCATGATCGCGAAGTACTCCAAGTGTGTGTCGTACATCTGAGCGGGTAAGACCGAGATTGACACGAACGGAGTCGATGACTTTGCGACCGCCTGAATGGATGATCCAATGGTCAATATCGGAAGGAAGAAGGTGTGCTGCTTCGAGAAGCCTAGTGATTGGATTGATGGCATGGGCACCAACGACGTAAGGAACGTCCTGCTCGAGCGCGAACGAAAATTTCCCGTGCCCCTCATGCCAATCTATACGCATAGCGTCAGAGGCTTCGGGAATGATGTGACTGGCAAAATTCATCAGCGACGGCGCGTTCAGGCTGGAGCCGCCCCTGCCGCTGATCAAAGCGACAGCAGCCGCACCGTCTCCGAACAAACTGTTGACCACTGCAGACGACATCTCGTCATCGAATACATAAAGTGCAGAACAGACTTCTATGCATATCATCACGGCTAATTCGCCCGGGTGGAGTTCAGACCAGCCGGCGGTAGCCCCGAGGCCATTCAGACCTGCATTACACCCCATTCCTACAACGTCCAGGCGCGAACAATTCGTCGATAGCCCCAGTTCCTTGATCAGCAGTGCACTGAAGCCAGGGACGATGAAGCCTGTAGACGAGACGCAGCAAATGTAGCGTACGTCATCAAGTTCGGCGCCCGCCTGTTTTAGACACGAAGCCAAAGCCCTCGTCCCTATGTCCAGGCCGACAGTCACATGCTTGGAAATGAGTTCTGCTTGTGTCTCAGTCCGCAAGGAGCCGTCTTCAACACTCGGCAAGCACAAGTTTCGTCGATCGATGCCGCCATTGACAAAGACCGAGCGGATTCTCCGATCCTGAACATCGAATGCCTCCAGGATATCGGCTTGACTGTAAGAACTGGCGGGAACCGCCGTCCCCACACCTAAAATCAGGGATTTCTGGCGGGGACCTCGGCTTGCTGTAACATCGTCGTAGGTCAAGTTTTTCACCTGATGCCTCTTCATTGCGAAGCGGGAATTGAGAACCTTTCCAACCAATTCGGACGGTTCAGTCCAAGTAGTTCTCGGCCGCTCCTTCCCGGACGGTATCGAGGGTGAAACAGTGAAATCCTCCGCCGAACAGACGCCGATGTCGGTGGCGAACGGGGACTACTTGAAACCGATTCGCCTCAAGCGTCTTGATAAGCTCGGGATACGCCTCGTTCACCAAAACCGTGTCTGGCGACACCGATAGCACGTTGAGATCTATGTAGAGGCTCGTCAAAACTAGGTCGTCGTTGTCGTAGGTAGGATAGTTGTTCTCGTGCGGGTCAGGTGCCACGATCATATCCCAGGACCTGAGCTTCTGTGGCAGGAACTCAGCCACATCGAGCGAACGGACGAGTAACTTCCCCGGAGCCAACGCCAAGACCTTGCTGTCGATGTGGCTGTCGCTGAGGCGGTAGACGCGATGAATCCGAAAACGTCCTTCAAGATGGCGTTCGAGCCAATCACAAGCCAAGCTGTGGTTTTCGGTGGCGATGTTCACAATCAGATCCTTGCCCAACCGGAGACATTGAGCGCCATCCCACATCATCTCGATACCAACGTCGTACGGAGATGCCCGAGGATTTTCGATCGGCTCCATCGGCCCGCCTGCAGTGCTTAGAGCATAGGAGGGATCGAATGACCTGTCGGTCATAAGAGGACGTGGCATGACGGTCCAGCGAGCGCCTCGGCGGAAATACTCTGCAAATATCGGCTTCAGAAATTGAGTCTCGAAATAACGTGACCTGAGCATCGGGGGAGTCTCGATGACCTCATCCCCTACAACAAGTGCGATGTCTCTGACGTTGAGCGGAGGAACGACGGCCGCAGTCCAGCCCAGCGTGCTGACATCACCGGTAGTGGCGGCGAGCGACATAGGTCGATGAACCATGACGCCTAAAGAAGTCAACGTATCGGCGATACCTTCAACGTCTTCGCTCAGCTCATCGAGGTATCGGCGTTTGATTTTGTATTTTTCGCGTCCTTGATCTTCGCTTTTGTTTGAGACGCCCGAAAGTCGAGGATAATACCATTCCGAACGGTTCTTGAGGTTGTCATGGAAGAATAGATCGAAAGACAGCTCGCGTTCATGCGAAACGTAATTCTCAGCGTTTCCGACGATCACTTCCTTCAGATTCGACCATTCGTCATAGGAATGCAGAGGCATATTGGCTCCATGTACAGTGGATGTTAGGTGCCGTGAGTTTAAGAACGGCTTCTAAGTTCATGCGACGAGTTGCTACTTCGACGCGTCGAATACTAAGAAGGCTCGTCCGCACGGGGGGTACGTGTTGAACTCGACCAAGCGACGCCCGAACCGGTTGGCGGCCTGGAAGAGGGCTTGCTCGTGCCACAGCCCTGACGCGGTCAGGTTGAGAAAGAAGTCGTCGAGATACAGCACACCGCCACTAGTCATACGTGGCAACAATGCACGGAGCGCGGCCTCGATAGACGACTCCAGATTGCAATCGATCACGCCCACGACAACTGGCTGAGCTGGCTCTCCATCGCGGTCTTCTAATTTACGAAAGTCGCCGACGACGAGTTTCGCCCGATCGTTGCCTAGTAACTTCTCCAGAAAAGTACGGACTTCTGCTTCGTCGCTCTTATAGTCACCTGGAGCAATGAACGGTAGGCGAGCAGCCTCGCTAGGTGTCATAGAGGGTTCACCGGCGAAGTTGTCGAAGCCCACGTACCGCCGGATGAGTCCTAGATGATCCAATATGTAATGAGCGCCGATCATCATCTCGGCGCGGTAGAGGCCAAACTCGACGTAGTCGCCCACGGGCTTGTTCATTGCCAAGTATCCGCGGATGTCCAAGAAGAATTGTACCTTGCGTTGCTGCCGATGTTGATGATCAAGCCTGTCTGCAAGCTCAGCGATTTCTGCCGACAAGGTGTCAATACTTGTGGACAGATCATCAATATGCGTACGCATAGGACAGTTCCTCAATATAGATCCGCATCCAGTATGAATAATAGCCTGTGTATTGTGACGCCTGTGTGAAGCCTGTGAAGCTACTTCTACCGGCCGGGGGTAGGGTCGTTACCCTCATGTACTCCAGTCATACTGTTGTCATGGGGCAAGTGATAGCAGAACTACTCTGCTCGGGTTCGGCGTGTAGCTAAGGTCTTTGTTCATGACTGATAATCCTTCTGAGAAAATTGCTTCTGGCCCAGACGGCGCCGCGAGGAGGCTCCTGTTCGTCGACCTGCGGCCACTAAAGGCGTCGACGGAATTCCGGCGCTTGTGGATAGGTCAATCCCTTTCCGGGATGGGCAACCAGATGACGAGAGTGGCGGTCGCCATCCAGGTCTACGAAATGACCCAATCGTCGCTCGCGGTAGGCATGGTCGGTCTAGCGGCCGTGGTCCCTGCGATACTCTTTGGACTCTGGGGTGGTGTGATCATCGACAGGGTCGACAGGCGCAAGGTTGTATTAGTCTGCTCGACTGTCTTGTGCGCCACTGCCGCCTTGTTCGCGACGCAAGCATTGTTTAGGACCCCCCTGCTTCTACCGCTGTTGTATGCGCTTGTTGCCGTTCAGGCGGCATTCACGGCGATCGATGGTCCTGCACGGCGTTCGTTCATCGCGCGACTTCTGCCGGCAGATCTTATCCCCGCCGCCGCATCGCTGCTTCAGCTATCCTTCCAACTCAGTCTCCTGGTCGGCCCTTTGGTAGGCGGATTGGTGATTGTACAGTCCGGACTCGCAGCTGCCTATCTTATCGACGCAGTCACGTTTCTATGCGCCCTGTACACAGTCTATCGCATGTCCCCCATGCCCGTTGAAGGGGGAGGCAAGATATCGGGTCTCAGCGCGGTTATCGAGGGTATTCGCTTCGCGGCGACAGAGCACATCCTGGCCGCTGTGCTCCTTGTGGACCTGTGTGCAATGGTTCTAGCCATGCCTAGAGCTCTGCTTCCGGCGATAGCAGTGGAGCAACTCGGTGGAGGCGCGGACCTTATAGGTGCTCTCTATGCAGCTCCGGCAATCGGCGGGCTGATCGCGGCGGTCCTTTCAGGTCCTCTGTCTTCCGTTCGGCACCAAGGCATGGTTATCATCGCCATGGCTGTGGTCTGGGGAGGTACCAACGCAGCCTTGGGCTTCGCTAGTTCCGGTTGGCTTGCCATCAGCCTGTTGGCGGTCGGCGGGGCAGCAGACATGATCGGAGGCGTATTCAGGGCGACACTTTTGCAACTTCGAACTCCCGATCATATTAGGGGTAGGGTCAACAGTCTGGCTTCCGTCGTGAGCACTGGCGGTCCAAATCTTGGCGACGTACGAGCGGGCTTGCTTGCCTCCGTTGCGACCTCCGGGCAGAGTGCTTTCATCGGAGGCTTAGCGTGCATTGCAGGGGTAGTGCTGGTATCTATGGTTAACCCTACATTCCGGCGGCTAGCGGTCGGGTTTGGACGGACATGAGGATCGTCATCCCTGATCAGCACTAGCTATCGTCGTCGCCATACCTTGGTGGTCGTAGATCGCGGTAGTCACAGTGCTTCCAACTTTCTGCACCATGTCGATACGGGAACCGGGATGGTCGGTTAAAACACGCAGGTTCCGATATTCGAAACGCCTTGGACCCCCGCTGTTCGCCTTCGCGCCGATGTTCAGCAGTACCGTAGCCTGCAGGGGACCCTGCACGACTAGGCCGTCTACCTTCTCCACCGAGGATGAATAGCGTCTGTCGAAATGGATCCGATGCGAATTGAAAGTCAATGCGGAGTACCTAAACAGGAGCACCGGGTCGGGATCGAAACGAATGCTGGCTGAAACGAGGCCGGGTGCCGGCTTCGGCTCTTCGGCTGAGGCACCCTGATGGGACTGGCGATCTATCAACGCCAATGTTCTCCATTCCTCAATGCAAAGTCTCTCCTCGGTCTTGTACTCGACTTTGAGATTGATGAGGCAAATCGGGCCTCTGCGACCCGCCTTTGTATTCACCGTCAAGACCCTTTCGTCCCGTCTGACCGTAGCCCCGATAGGGATTGGCGAATAGAACTCGATATTCCCGCCTGCCCAGACCCTGTGCGGCAGATCGCGTCGTGTCGGTCCTAACAGTCCGGGGGTACTCCCGTCCTCCGTTAGTTCGTCCTGCGTCAATATGTCATTTCCGATACACCAATGGTATCCAAGAGGTGCGGTTCGAGGATCTACAGCTGCGACATATTCCGAGAGGGTCGCGACGAACCGGTCGACCGATTGCTGAGTCACGATATCGTCGCTCGACCGACTTCGCCCGACATACGCAAATGGATCGGTATCGTTCATGGACGATGGCCGGTCGTGAGCCCATGTTCATAAGGCAGGTCGGTTATGGTGCTGACATTGAGAAACCCTACGTCGCGCATAGCCGACTCGTAGTCATGTGCCGAATAGGCCATCCCACGTCCAGAAGCCAAAACATTCAGATACAATGCAAGCCGAGCTCCGAACACACCAGAGGTCTCGTCTTCGGATGACAAAAATCCGTAGATCATCACCTTTCCGCCTGAAGGAAGAACATCGAAGGCCTTCTTCAGCAACGTCCGAATCTGATGTTCATCGAAGATCTCTAGGACGTGGCTGAAGAGAACCCCGTCGACATCAGCTGGAAATGACGCCTCGAAAAAATCGCCAGGTACGATACAGATACGCGTGGCTTCGGATGTTTCGCCGTTCGCTAGTGCGGCCACCGTGGGAACATCTAGGATTGTGATGCGTAGATGGGTATTATGACGGACCAACGCCATCGCCGTAGTACCGTCTCCTCCTCCCACGTCAAGCAGGTGCCGGGTCGCAGCCAAATCTACGTTATCGAGCAATCCTCCCATCGACTGTAGGGTGAATGCCGACATGGCTCTGTGTAAGATCCCTTCCAGTTCCGGATCAACCGCGAGGCGTTGATAAAGCGTCTCTCCCTCACCGGGGAGAAGATCTAAGGCGACGTTGCGACCTTCTCGCATCGACGCCGTTAAGTGCTGAAAGGCGGGGTAATAAATCCGTTGCCAACCGCTTAGGATGTGTTTCCAACTCTCAGGGCCGTCGAGAACGAAGAAAGCTTCTGCCAAGTCGGAATTTCTATAGATGCCGTCGCGCCGGCTAATCAACTCGGTAGAGCAAAGCGCGAACATCAGGGCGCGAAGCTGAGGTCTTGGGATCCCGATGCGCTCTACCAACGCTTCCAAATCTAGACCGCCGGTGAGGGAAAGGTTTCCGAATACGTTCAACTCATAACCGGCGACTATCGCGTTGAATAGCGCAGGTCCATTTACTATGAGCTGGAATCGATCAAATATCCGATCGTCGGTTACGTTGGCCACAATTCATCTTTCCAGTTGGGATTGAAGTTCCAGCGACAGTGCATATGCCCTGAAGTATTGTTTCGGGACCATGCCTTAGCTTAGGTAACCACTGCTTCGTATTCACTCGAATCCTTCGATGGGAAGCGGCGGCAGACGTGCGTTGGTATCGACAGCGAACAATTCCGCCAAATGGCGTTCAATTTGTCGAGCGGACAGAATATCCGGGGCAGCTATGCAGTACATCACGCCTTGCGACTGGGCATTGTAAGCATTCGTGAATACAACGCCGGTCCGGGTGTTTGGGTCGAAGGCCAAGCCTGCTTCGAACACGCTATCGCGGGCGGCCCCAAAGGATCCTACTCTCCAGCCGTCCGGCCATATCCGCTCAAGTATGATGCGATCGTGGCCAAATCCGCTTCCTATTATGCGATCACCGATGATGGCGTAGATATGGGTGGAGCCGGTGACGCGTCCGTTATATTCAGTGAAAAATACTTCCCCCTGCGGGGTCACAATTGCATCTGCACTCAGACGTCCTCGAAAGCCAAGCGTTGCCATGCATTCGGCGAGGCGCATGCCGTTCGACTCTATCAAAGCCATGGCATCTCCCTCGAAGCCGACAGGAGGCATCACCTGTGCGCAGGCAAACGGCGCAGAGAGCAACTCGCCGGTACCTCCCAAGGTTACCGATCCCTCCTGGATGGAAAACTCGGCGAATGCAGCGCGACTATCTCGATGGTATCTCTCTACGACCACCCGATCGCCGCGGCGGCCGCACAGCTCCTCCCAATGTGCCTCTACATACTCAGCAACCGAATAGTCGGTCGGCGTTTGGACAACAGCGCGAGCACCGACGGGATCGAATGTTTGTCCCGAAGTAAAAATAACGTTTCCTGCACCGCCCGTCATGTAATCCTGCTTGACAATGACGGTATCCGAAATATCAAAAAGGCTCTTGATGGCCTTGTGTAGTTCCTGGTGGCTTTGGCAGACCGCGCCGTCAGGTATAGGAACCCGCAATCCGGCGGCGATCGCTCGGAATACTGACTTGCTGTTGACCAGGCGTCCGCCATCTTGCGAAAGGAAGCTTAGTCCAGGCATCGCATCGCTCGCGTCGATTGATCTAGCGAAGTCCGCCAGGGCCGCATCGGGCCACAGAGCAAAGATTTCGTGGACGTTCCGGCCCGCCATCGCGGTCGATAATGCAACTTTGAAATCCGCATTGGTCAAACGTTCGACGAAAGGAACTCTCCGGCCCCCTACAACCTGGGGTGGTAATATCAATATAGAAAGGGATTCTAGATCCACACCGATGAGCTTAGTTGCATAGTCCATGAAGCTTCGGTCGGCGGCCGACGGCAAAATCAGGATGTCACCGTCGCTAGCAAACCATATTACACGCTGAACCCACCAGCCGGGCCAATCTTCGCTAGCTCGCAGATTGTCGCTGAAACCGTTTGCAATTAGTATCTTCAAAGATTCAAACCTTATTAGTTCAGATCACCAGGTGACTGGGAGGGTTTCGACACCGTGAAAGCCGGCATGACTCAAAGGGACTTCTGGCTCGGCTACTGTGAGCCGAAGCGTTGGAAACCGCTGGAACAGCTTTGCTAGAGCAATTTGAAGCTCAAGCCGGGCCAGATGTTGACCGCTACATTGGTGTATTCCATAACCGAATGCGAGATGCTTGTTGGGCGACCGCTGAAGATCGAATAGGTGTGGTTTGTCAAAGGAAGCGGGATCTCTGTTAACCGCCGGCAAAGCAACAGTCACACTATCCCCGACTTGGATCAGATGATCGCGGATTACGAGCTGTTCGAGTGCAGTGCGAGGCACCCCATGATGGAAGATCGTCAAGTAACGAAGAAGCTCCTCCACAACTCCGCTAATTGAGTCAGGCTGAGACGTAAACACTTTTCGCACATCCGGCCGTTGTATTGCGAAGAACGCGCTAAGCCCGATAGTTCCCGCGACGGTCTCGTGTCCTGCTGTCAGCAAAAGGACAGACAAACCGACTGCTTCGTCTTCGGACAGGTTATGGTCGTGAGCCATCTGGCCTAGAAGGTCATCGGCGCCGGAATGGCGTTTCGTCTTGAGGATCTCGCGAATAAGACCCTCGAGTTGGTGCATGGCGTCGGCCGCCTCAGCCGCACTTGCGGTCAAGCTAAACAAAGACCGGCTTGCCTTCTGGAATTCCGTGTGGCGTTCGTACGGCACACCAAGCAGTTCACAAATGACCAGCGTTGGAACTGGCAGGGCGAAAGCACTGATAAGATCGACAGGGGTTTCGCGTTTGGCCATGAGATCCAGCTGCAGATTTATGATTGCCTCGATTCGAGGCGTCATCTTACGTATACTTCGCAAGCTAAGCCGTTCGGACACAGTTCGCCTAATGCGAGTGTGCTCGGGGCGGTCCATATCAACGAACCATCCGGGAAGTGCTGGCTTGCCAATGAAGGGCGCGGCGCTTGGTCTGAGGACTGGCGCCCTTTTGAGCTCCGAGCGCGCGCTGAAGCGATCGTCGCTTAGAATATCTCGGGCAACGTCCGCACCAGTAACAAGCCAGCCGACGTGCCCATCTGGATAGACTAGCCGGCATATCGGACCGGAGTCGGTGGCAATTTGCGACAAGACTGGAGGTGGATCAAAAGGTGAGAGGCGATCGGTAGGGTATTCTACGGGATCGTTCGAAGCCTTCGCGGACTCTGCCACTTCGCCGATAGACGACAATGGACAACGCTCTGTCATACTGGATCTCCCAGATGTTTGGTTTCGAGGCTTCAGAACCCAACGACACGGGATCACCAGTATAATTCTTTTGTTACATCTCAGTGACGAACATAAATCATTCGGGGGCGGAAGACCGTCACCGAACTACAGCGATTTTCCAGCGGCACATTGGACTGGCGGCGGAAAGGCATCTGGTCAAGTTCATGGACATCCTTGGTGTCCGCGGTCACTTCTTGCCTTAATTGAAGGGACGGCATGATTTCCTCATGCTCCCGACCTCGGGCGGAACAGCTGGAGAGAGGAGACAAGGACTACCGGAGCCACCCGATGGGCCGCACCGGATTTTTGATGAAAATCGCGCCGGTGCTGCAAGCTGTGGCCTGAAGCATCAAGACCGGTTTAATGCTCGTGGGAGAGAGGGGTCAGAGCAGGATGCTGGAGGTGACCCCGCGAGCGACGCGGCGGATTGTTTGGAGCTCCGCCTCAGGGAGATGACGGGGAGGGGGATTGGGGCGGTGGGACTGCTTCAGCCGCAAAGAAGAAAGCTATACTTCTATTCTATCGCAATCGCCAAGCTTAGGCCGTTCAGGCCTTGAGCTCGACGGCATAAGGGTGGGCGAGCGTCGCTTCAGCCATGCCTGGGGATCGGCGGAATTCATCTTTGCAGTCTGCAACAGCGTCGCGATTGTTTCCCATGTTCTGCCGCGGTCACTGCCAGCGAAGAGACTGTTTTTCTTGTGATCGCCTGCGGTCTGATCGCTCGCTCGACTATGTTGGAGTCATCTCGACACGGCCGTCCGTCAGGAAGCGTTCGAATATATCACGACGCTTTATCGAGTACCGAAGAGCTTCGGCGAGTTTGGATTTGCCTGATACGCGCGGCAAAGTCGCCTGCCACAGAGTGAAGAGGTCTCGTATTATCGCCGCCGAGCGTTGTTGTCGGGCAGCGACACGCGCCTCAGGGCTTTGACCACGGACGGTATCCGCCATCGTTTTCTTGGCCATTCCTTCACCGAGCAGGTGGCAATCGCAAGAACATCTATAACGAAGAGAAACTTCAACACGCAATGGGTAGAGGTCACGCCGATTGCGATGGAAACATCGGTTATGTTGGAGCGTTCAGCGAGCGCCCGACGTACCCGCGTGGAAATCCACACCGCATCCTCCGGTGTTGGCAAAACCAGCTTGCCATGCCGTGCCATCGTCCGCCAAGTCGGAAGGCTGTTCGCTCGCAATCCATAGCACTGCGCAAAGTCATTGACCGTCGTGCCAAGCTCAAGCTTTCGCAAACGATCTTCGCCTTGACCTCATCAGGCCAATATTAGTCTACCTCACGTTAAGGCTTCCACTCCAACGTACTCTCTGTCGAGAAATTTCCGTTCTCCATCCGTGGAAAGCCAATCACAGGTCAGGCCGGTGGGAACAATGCGGGATGGGAACACCGGTTACCCTGCATCGCGGTGTTTTGCGTATGTCTAAAAAGGAGATGCGGTCAAAAGCCTACAATAATGCTTAGCGCGGACGCTCTGAATGCCACACCGATACTAGTTTCATCAGCGTAGTTTCTGCACGGCCTTCGTCCCACTCGTATGCCAACCTCAGTCCTCTTATAGACAATGAAGCATTCCGAAAGTTAGGAGTCGAGGCTCGAAAAATGCAGGTTCGCGGCTCATGTTCCATCAAGGTGTTAGGCTTTTGTTGGTTCCGGAATTTTTGGATTTCAGCCGGCATGCATTCAGAGGGTCGACCGTTCGATTCCTTTCAAGGCGTAGGAGGCCGAAAAGCCGCCCCTGTCGCACGAGAGTTTTACGGGAGGACATTATTCACCGACGAAGTCGGTCGATATCGAGACCGTGCGCCATTCGGAAAGGATGGCAGCGTCCTGTGCATGCTTTTTTTAGATCGCTGCGACCGTGTCACTGCCGAACGGCATGTGTGTTCTGATTGGTCATGGCGAAGGCTCCCAAAGCTACGGGGTCAGGCGGCAAAGGCGGTCAGGCTGAGAGCTTCACAGACAAGTTTCATGGTGGTGTCTCCAACGGTTCCCGATATCCGAGAGAGCAAGCCCCGCAGTGGGCGAAGCCCGCTCCCGTTGGTCTGCCGGGCTAGTCATGGGTCCGGACGGCTGAAAAACGGAAGGTTTGGCGCGCAATCGGTGAAAGCCGTTTTTCTGACGGCCAGACAGGCGAAGCCTGCTTGCCCATTGGCGAGACCGGAGGCCATCGTAGAGCGGGGAAACAGACAGGACGAAGGGCGGCAAACTACGCGTCTGCACCATGCGGCAGCGAGCGCCTGGTGGCGATCACCGTGGGAGCGTAGCGTCCGTACAAGCGATCGTTACCGGGAACGGCGGAAACGGCTTAAGGCTTCCGTGGCAAAGGCATAGAGCGCGGTTGCTGAAAGCGATGACCTCAGTAAAACCGGGCAAGCAATTATTTATTATTATAATAAATTATCCACTCGTGAACCAATGTCAAAACCCATCCTCTTTTGAGGCGTGCCCAGCTTGCGGCGGTGGCATTGAAACAGAAATATCTTTGGGGCCGCATGATGCGGCCATGCCTGTCCAGCAGCACGAAGTTCTCTGCGGCTAATCTCCAAGCTTGTGTTTACTGCTGCCGGACTGCGCAATCGTGCGATGATTATTAGTGGTTCCGAGCGCCTGGCACGGGAGAGCGCGGTTCTTATTCACTCTAGGTTGACAATGTCTTTTCTCCGACACGTACGCATTCGCGGCAAGATACTTGCAGTAATTCTTCCACTCACCGCTTTCGGACTTGGTGCTCCGAGCGTAATGGCGTATTTCTACAAGTCTGCCGACACTGACTATTCCAACTTTATTGCTAACGACAATGGCGGGGCACTCGATCTTTCGAGCGCCAACGGCAGCCTCAACACTCTCTCCGCAGCTGCTTACCAAATGATGGCATACGATGCTGCGACTGCTGGATTCGCTACGGCAAAAGAGCGTTACCTCAACAGTGTCAAAGTAGTGCTGAGTAGGTTCGAGACCGCGAAAGCTGAGCTTCCCGGTTCGTCCGCGGAAATCGATCAGTTCACCGCTCGCGCAAAGGCTGCGATTGCCGCAGCCAACATTGCCGTCGAACTCGGAGCAGCAAACAACGATGCGGATGCGACCGTTCAACTGGCCAAGGTCGATGCACTCATTACGCCCCTATCCAAGGACATCGGCAATTTCGTTTCTGACAAAACGCAAGAGATTGTCGATAAGAGTAACGAGCTAACCGATCAGACCAACTCTACTATTCTTGTCTCTTTGTCCACGATCGCGGCAGTCTTCCTACTCGGGATAATTGGTGCTCTGGTGATCATCTCCCAAGGCATCACTACTCCGATCGCGAAATTACGAGAACGTATGTCATCGCTGGCCGTGGGAGAAACCACCTCTGTTATATACGGAATGGACCGCCGCGACGAGGTTGGACAGATGGCGGCCGCTGTACGGGTCTTCAGGGATAACGCGGTTGAGCGCCTTCGCCTAGAGCAGGAAACCGAAGCCAATCGATCGATGAGCGAACGCGAACGGGTCGAGCAAGAGAGGCAGAAGGCCAAAGAGGCAGCTGACGTCCAGTTCGCCGTCGATAATCTCGCGTCGGGCCTATCTGCGCTGAGCGAAGGGGATGTGTCCTTCCGGATCAACGAGCCATTCGCTGCGTCTCTCGACACCGTTCGTTCTAATTTCAATGCGTCGGCAGAAAAGCTGCGGGATGCGCTGACTGATGTGGCCCAAAACGCCCGAGGCATTGACGCTGGTGCAAATGAAATCCGTTCTGCGGCAGACGATCTCGCTAAACGTACTGAGCAACAGGCCGCAGCCGTTGAGCAGACGGCTGCTGCACTGGAGGAAATCACCGCTACCGTCAAAAACAGCACGATTCGGGCTCAAGAGGCCAGCGATCTGGTCAGCCGTGCAAAACAGGGTGCTGAACAGTCGGGAGATGTCGTTCGCCGCGCTGTTATCGCCATGGAGCAGATTGCCAAGTCGGCCCATGAAGTTTCCAATATCATCGGTGTCATCGATGAGATTGCTTTCCAGACAAACCTCCTGGCGCTCAATGCAGGTGTGGAGGCAGCACGTGCCGGCGAGGCTGGCAAGGGTTTTGCCGTGGTCGCACAGGAAGTGCGTGAACTTGCACAGCGATCGGCCAATGCGGCGAAAGAGATCAAGGCGTTGATTACTACGTCAAACGTGCAGGTGAATCAGGGCGTGCAGCTTGTGAGTGAGACCGGCAAGGCACTTACGACAATCGTGTCGGAAGTACAGGAGATCAACCGGCATGTGATGTCGATCGTAGAATCGGCGCAGGAGCAGTCGTCCGGACTTCACCAGATCAATACGGCCGTCAATCAGATGGACCAGGACACGCAGAAGAACGCAGCGATGGTAGAAGAGACCACAGCTGCGACGCACAGTCTTGCCCGTGAGGTGAACTCACTCAACGAACTTTTAACCCAGTTCAAGCTTGGAGAAACACACCACCATGGCCATGCTGCGGTTCGACCTGCAATTCGCAGCGACGGACCCGTTGCTTCCCCTGCACGCATGCTGGGACGCAAGATCGCATCCGCCTTTTCCCGCAACGCAGCTCTCGATACCAGCAAGGACGGATGGAGCGAGTTTTGACGGTTTGATTTTTGTATCTGCGACCGGGGCAGTTTCCTCGGGTCGCAGATACAGTGTCACCAACTGTCTGATGCCCGGTGAGGTAAAAGGACGACATCATGAGTGCAACAACTCCTGTCAACCCTGTTAAACTTGGAGATGATGCCCTGGAAAACGCTCGCGCAGCAGGGCATGACCCGAATGAAGAGATGATCACACTCTTTTGGCGTATCGCGCGGGGAGAAGCGTCCTCTCAAGAGATCCATTCCTAGGCAGGTGATGCGCGACGTTACATGGAGGCGAAGTCATTGGATCAATTCATGGGCTTGACCTCAAGGGACCCCAGCCTTGCCAAGGTTGTAGGGGAGGTCCAATCTTTACTAGTTGAACTGCGTGAAAAAGTGGCGACGCTACTCCGTAAAGTCTCGCAAGCGGACGGTATTTCAGACTGCGAGGATCCGTAAAATGAGGATTAGAGTGCAGCAGGCAGGCCTGCAACGGGATGTATGTAGAGGAGATTGAGGATACACAGCTTTGTCCCTCGCGCCGTCCTGCCGCGCCGTTTCTCCGGTTACCGAGGCCGACGTTCACCGGGTGCGACAAAGTAACGTCATGAGTTTCGTTATAAATACACGGTGCCGATGGTTTGATAAGCGGCAGAGCAAGAGGTAGTCTCTACGCCGCAATCGATCATGCCGGCAGCTACAACGAGATCGGACGCACCTATTCCGAGCTCATGGATAACTGGCTGGCCTCACAACCCCGCTATACAGTTACAGACGATCCCTCGCTCTAGATCTACGACGTTCCACACATCCAGAAGAGCGCACAATAGTTATTGAAGCTGAGTATTCTAGCGCCGCTTACGCGAGGCGTTATGAGAGATCGGTAGCAAGCTCACGCAACGTCATCAGTAAAAAGGCCTCGGCACGACGATGCTGTTCAGGACCCCTCTGCAGCCCAGTTGATCGCATTGTCGTCGGTGATGTAACTCACCACTTCTTGGCACGAGCTTTCGCGTTAGCCGACCGACTTTTCATCGTCGCCTGATCCAGGCATCATGATGTGTGTAATAGCAACGAGTTTCGTGGGCACCCTCGGGTTAGATTATCTGCTTCTTCTCGAGCTCTACCGGAGCTTCATCACTTGACGGTAAGCCTTGCGGCCGAGCCGCTCTCGCTTCAGAAAATTGAAGAAGATCTTGGCACGGCATTATTATGGCAGTTAGAGTCGGCTCAAATTCGCGGGCCTCATCCTCTGAACGGGCCTTTACAAGGGCTGGATCGGACGAACGCCCTGGCCGGACCCCTCGTTGCGCACAAGCGCTTGCAGCAAGGAAGAACTGTCCCAAAGTGATTGCAGAAGGCGAGATGTTTGGCGCCGCGGTGAGGCGGCGCGTCAAGCAATGTTGCAGCTATTTGTTACTGGCTAATGAGGCCGATGGCACGGCCCATGCCACCTGTTGCGCCTTCAAATTTATGCGGAAGAAAAATAAAGATTGCACCACGCGTTGGCAACTTACCAAGGTTCGTTAGGTTCTCCGTTGCAATCATCCCGTAGCCTAACGCAGCCCAGTGTGGGGTGTAGTCATCCTGCATCAGCCCGATGCCGCGACCGTCAATCCCGATATGTTTTACGCCACGTTCGTGAAGAAGTTCAATTCCGTCGGCGCTTGGTGCAGGATGTGATCGATCGTATTTGAAGCCTTCAGGATAAGGCTTGAAATATTTATCGGACCAGTCCGTACGAAAAAGCACGATGTCTCCCGGGGAGAACGCGCCATTTTCCTTTTCCCATGCTTCGAGGAACGCCCTGTCGATGGCGGGGCTCTGGGCAAGATGGGTCGTTTCGCCCTTTGGCACTGTGTCGATCAGCGGACGAACATCCACAACCACGGCTGGGCCGATCATTTCGTTGAGATCGAGCTGCTCGATCGTGACACTGCCGAATTCGTTCGCATGGGGCAGACCCGTATCGGGCGCAGGGATCATGTGGCATGGCGCGTCGCAATGGGTGCCCGTGTGATCATCATGGACCTGAACGTATTCAAGAAATTGTCCGCGCGGCCACGTGTAGTGGTTCATCATATACTGGCCGAAACGCTGACCTTCCGGCGGCGAGGACGGTTGATTCTCTCCTGTGAGAACCGAGAGATCAACAAGCGTCGCGCCTTTGATCAGAGATAGGAGCAGGTTAGCGTTTGACATTGACGGTACCGAAGTTCGAGTTGAGATGCCCGGATTGGACAGATCAACCGGCTTGTTGTCAATGGTTTCTCATAAGAAAAATAAAATTTCTTAAAAGAGACGATCTAATCCATCACTCGTCTTTTTTCTTTGACCTCTTCCCGAGTCTGGAGCTTAAAACCTCTCTGAGTGTCTGTGCCAGGTTGGGGGTCGCGCTGGAGCACATAACAAGTAATTTTGCCGGCTTGTCTCCTGCTGCGAGATAGGCGTGTCCCATCGTGCTGTCGAAGTAGGCCGAGTCGCCCTGTTTCAGGAGTGTCGGCTCGTACAGCTCTGTTTGCAGTTCAATACTGCCTTCGAGCACATAAATATACTCCTCGCCGACGTGGTTCCAGAGACCGCCGACCTCATTTATCGAGTGCGCTCTCACCTCGATCATCATTGGGATAATGCGTTTATGAGCGATATCTGTGCATAGATATGTATAGGTGAAATAATCATCGCTCATCACCAGCCCGGAGTTGCCGTGAGAGACACTTCTGCGGCCTGTCAGCCGACGTAGATCTCCTCCCTTCGCGTTGGATCCGGAAACGAGATCACCAATCTCGATACCTAACCCAGCACAAAGCTGCAGGATTGATTGATATGAGGGCGAGATGAGATCGTTCTCGATCTTAGACAGCGTGGATTTGGGGATTCCTGTCCTCGTAGCCACATCGGCGAGGGTCCAGCCATGATAACCCCGACGTTCGCGCAATGCCTCGCCGATGGAAGGCGTCCTGATGTTAGAGGCTTTTTCTGACGTCATTTTCTGATCCGAAACCTTTATTAATTTCGCTTGTCAATCCTAAGGACATTTCTGGGAGCAGTTCAGGCACTTTCGATTCACAAAGCGAAATGTGACTTTCACGATGTTTCTTAATTGACATTGAGTTTCTTAAATGAAACTATCGATCTCAATTAGGCAACAGTGAGGAAACACCCAGGATGAGCCATTTGTCAAACAAGATTGTCTGGGTCACGGGTGCGGGGAGTGGCATTGGCGAAGCGTCTGCCATTGCGCTTGCCGAGGCGGGAGCCGTTGTGGTTCTGACCGGACGTCGGATGCACGCGCTCGAAGCGGTTGCGGAGCGGATTGCCGTTGCGGGAGGTCGGTCGGTCATCATGCAAGGTGATCTCACCGATGCCAGCCAGGTGCAAGCTATCGCCGACTCGATCGTTCAGCAGTTTGGCAAGCTCGATATCCTAGTCAACAATGCCGGAATTAATATCCGCGACCGCAGTTCCGCGGACCTCAAGCCTGCGGGGGTCGATATACTGCTCGCGACCAACCTTGCCGCAGCATTCTACTGCGTTACCAGCGTGCTTCCGATCTTTAGAGCCGAGGGTGGTGGGTTGATGATCCACACCGCGTCTTGGCTTGGACGCCACAGCCATAAATTGGCCGGTGCGGGATACAGTGCGACGAAGCATGCGGTGGTGGCCATGAGCCATGCCATCAACATGGAAGAGTTTTCAAACAACATACGCTCATGCGTGCTCTGTCCGGGGGAAGTGGCGACACCTGTTCTTGAAAATCGACCGGTCCCTGTTCCACAAAGCGAACGGGACCGAATGCTTCAACCTCAAGATCTTGCAGACATGGTCTTGATGGTCGCCTCACTGCCAAGTCGGATTTGTGTCAACGAAATCGTCTTAAGTCCGACCTGGAACCGCATGTTTCTTTCTCAGGAGCAGTCTGGCCTTGTCGCGCCCCGACAAGATGCGGTCGCGTGAGGGATAGCTGAGATGACGGCTGGCGCCTCGCAAAGTGTTCATCGGACGGTATCAAATCCATTGCTGCAGATGCGCAACATCACCAAGCGATTTGGTGCGTTTCATGCGCTGAACGGCGTCAATCTTGATGTGTATGAAGGAGAAATTCACGCTCTGATGGGTGAGAACGGTGCCGGCAAATCGACTTTGATGAAAGTCCTCTCAGGCGCGCACAAAGCTTCGTCTGGGGAGGTCCGGGTCGATAGCAAGCCGGTGACGATCTTGGGACCTGCCCATGCAAGCGCACTCGGGATATCCATCATCTATCAGGAGCTGGCGTTGTCGCCAAACCTGACCGTTGCCGAAAACATGCTTCTTGGACGTGAACGGTCAGTCATGGGCGTCTTAAACCGCGGTGCTATGCAACGGGCCTGCGAAAGCGTTCTTCGCGATCTCGCCGTTGATTTTGACACTGGAGACAAAGTCGCCAGCCTGTCGCTCGCGCAACGACAGCAGGTAGAAATCGCAAAAGCGCTCCTGTCGAACTGTCGGATTCTCGTCATGGATGAGCCTACAACATCCTTGTCATCGACGGAATGCGATCGACTTTTTCATCTCATTCGTCGGCTACGCGATCAGGGTCTTGCGATAATCTATATCAGTCACCGCATGAGTGAAATCTACGAGTTAAGCGATCGCGTGACGGTTCTTCGAGACGGCAGCGATGTGGGCTCCATCGAACGGTGCGAACTCTCAGAGGAGCGTCTTGTCCAGATGATGGTGGGCCGCGATCTTTCAAGCTTCTATCAGAAGGTCAGGAATGTCTCGTACACGCCGGGTCTCAGGACTTTGGAAGTCAAGGGAATGTCGGATGGACGTAAGGTACGTGGTGTTTCTCTTGATCTTCATGCGGGCGAAATTCTGGGTCTTGCCGGTATCGTAGGTGCTGGCAGAACTGAGCTGGCGCGCCTTATCTACGGAGCAGACAGGAAAACGGATGGCGAAGTCATTCTAGAGGGTCGGTCGCTGAGTATCCGCGGTCCCCTGGACGCGATTGCAGCGGGTATCGTCTATCTGACGGAAGACAGAAAGGCGCAAGGCCTGTTCCTTGACATGAGCGTGTCAAAGAACATCAACATCGGCGTGCTCGATGAAGATAGCCACGGATGGGGGATCCTCAGCGCCGACAAAGCTGCTGAAAGGACACGGGCAGCTATCCTGGATATGAAAATTGCAGTGGCCAGCCCTGAGGTTAACGTCGGCTCGCTATCGGGCGGTAACCAGCAAAAGGTTCTGCTGGCACGACTGTTGCAGACCGATCCCAAGGTTCTCATCCTAGACGAGCCGACCCGAGGCGTCGATATCGGTGCCAAATCGGAAATCTACAGAATTATCGAGGCGCTGGCCGCGCGCGGAACAAGCGTGTTGGTCATTTCCAGCGAGTTACCTGAGCTCGTTGGTATGTGTGATCGAATCGTCGTTATGCGCGAAGGCATAATTGCAGGAGAAGTCGGCGGAAGCACCGGGATTGCCATCGATTCCGAGGCGATCATCGCGATTGCGACAGGCTCGAACAAAAGACAATAATAGGGAACGACTACAATGACAGCTCTAGAGACAGGCCAGGGTAGCCCCGTGATGCGGCGGCGACCAAGCATAAGATCATCTTTTCACGCGTTGGGAATGCTTCCGATCCTTGTGCTGATCGGCGTACTGTTTCAGATTTTAAGCGGCTACGCCGATAGCGGCAGCCTTTCGGAAGCTTGGTCATCGGGTCGCTTTCTGTCTGCCCAGAATCTCTCCATCGTAGCGCAACAGGCGTCGATCAACACAGTTCTCGCAGCGGGAATGACGTTCGTCATCTTGACGGGAGGGATCGATTTATCCGTTGGCTCCGTTCTCGCAGCCTCAGCGATGGTGGCCGTTTTGACATCGCTGTTACCGGACGGATACGGATATTTGGGCGTGCCGGCAGGCATCGTGCTTGGTATGCTGTTGGGGTTTGCAAACGGTGCCCTTGTGGCCTTTGCGAAATTGCCCCCTTTCATCGTGACCCTTGGCACGCTGACCGCTGTGCGCGGCCTGGCGAGACTTCTCGGGGCAGACAGGACCGTCTTCAACCCGGACCTGCCATTTGCATTCATTAATGGCAATGCCGTTATGGGAATTTCCTGGCTCAGCGTCATCGCTTTCGTCGTCATCCTCATCTCTTGGTTCATCTTACGGTTCACGGCGCTTGGGGTCCGCATCTACGCTGTCGGCGGCAATGAGGTTGCAGCACGTCTGTCAGGAATAAAGGTCTGGGTCGTGCTGCTTTTTGTCTACGTCACCTCCGGCATGCTTGCCGGGCTGGGTGGTGTGATGTCGTCGACGCGGTTGCTGGCGGCCAATGGCTTGCAGCTCGGGCAGGGTTACGAACTCGATGCTATCGCCGCCGTCATACTGGGCGGCACGAGTTTCGTCGGCGGTGTTGGCACGATCTGGGGAACGTTGATCGGCGCTCTGATCATCTCCATGCTCTCCAACGGCCTTATTCTTACTGGCGTCTCCGACGTCTGGCAGTTCATCATCAAGGGCCTCGTCATTATTGGCGCCGTCGCTCTCGATCGCTATCGCCTGAAGGGTTCCGCACGGACTTGATCAGGTCGGTGCCAGCAAAACGCTTCGGCCGTTTCCTGGCCTCTCAACAGCCGACAAGTAATAAGGGAACATACGATGAAACGCATTCTTCTGACCGCAGTCTCGCTTCTCGCGATCGGCACCTCATTCGCGTCCGCCGCCGAACTAAAATCGATCGGCATTTCGCTCGCGTCGCTCGGCAACCCATTTTTCGTTGCTCTGGCGAATGGTGCAGAAGCAGAAGCAAAGAAAATCAACCCTAACGTCAAGGTCACAACCGTCGGCTTTGAGCAGGATTTGAACAAGCAGGTGGACCAGATCGACAGCTTTATCGCCGCGGGGGTTCAGATGATCTTGCTTAACCCGGGCGACCCGAATGCACTGGCTCCCGCGATCAAGAAGGCGAAGGACGCCGGGATCGTAGTCGTTTCTGTCGACACAGCGGCGAAGGGGGCCGACCTGACCGTTACCACGGATAACGTTAAGGCGGGTGAGGTGGCCTGCAAGTTCATCGTCGAAAAGCTTAACGGCAAGGGCGACGTTATCATCCAGAACGGCCCGCAGAATTCGGCCATTATTGATCGAGTGAAAGGTTGCAAGGAGGTGTTCTCGGCCACTCCTGGCATCAAGGTTTTGTCCGACGATCAGGACGGCAAGAGTTCCCGTGACGGTGGCCTCGCTGTTATGCAGTCTCAGTTGACCCGCTTCCCGAAGATCGATGCCGTTTTCGCGGTCGCCGATCCTCAGGCCATCGGCAGCGCCCTGGCGATCAAGCAGCTCAATCGCAAAGACATCATCATCGCGTCTGTCGATGGAGCGCCCGATCTGGAGGCGGAGCTGAAGGATTCTTCAAACCCAGCGATACAAGCGACCGCAAGCCAGGACCCATACATCATGGCTAGCACCGCGGTAGAACTCGGTTACAAGGCGCTCAACGGGGAAAAGCCGGAAAAGCCGGTCATTCTGCTTGAGCCTAAGCTCGTAACGCGTGACAATGTTTCGCAGTACAAGGGCTGGGAAGCCAAGCGGGATTAAACCGCTGTTGCTGGCCTCGTTCGGTGCGAGGCCAGCAACAGATACTTGATGATCTCAACAACGAGACCCATCCTCCGGACTCTGGTGAGTCTGGTCATCTCATCGACAGTTCAATGCCGTGAACGCTATGTCCCGCTAGAGAAGTTGATTACTTTTGCGGATCAGCGTCCTTGATGGCCGGACCGCAGTTCTGCTGCAGTATCATCCGTGTACCTTCTTTCTTTCATACTCCATCCTTGCCAAGTAGTGGCGACACTGAATTCCTGAAGGAAAAAAAGATGAATCAGACAGCTTCGAACGTGAAATCACGGAATATCCTGGTGCTGGGTGCTGGAGAACTCGGCATGCCGGTCCTGCGCAATCTTGCGCGTCGCGCAAAGGACATCGACGACGCGAAGATCAGCGTTCTGTTGCGGGCGAGCGCCGTAGAGTCTGCTTCACCCGCCAAGCAGCGCGATATTGCTGAAATCCGGGACTTGGGGATCGAGATCGTCTTTGGTGATCTGGTTAAAAGTTCAATTGACGAATTGGCTTCTCTGTTTTCGCGGTATGACACCGTCATTGGCTGTACAGGCTATGCAGCTGGCATCGACACGCCGATGAAACTGGCAAAGGCTGCTCTGCAGTCAGGGATCCCGCGCTACTTTCCGTGGCAGTTCGGTGTTGATTTCGAAGCAATCGGTCGAGGTGGTCCGCAGGATATCTTCGATGCGCAGCTTGATGTGCGTGAGCTGCTGCGCTCGCAAAACAAGACCGAATGGGTGATCATCTCCACGGGCATGTTCATGAGCTATTTGTTCGAGCCAGAATTTGGTGTCGTCGATCTGGAAAACAGCACGGTCAGGGCCCTTGGCAACTACGACAACGCTGTCACAGTGACGACGCCCGACGATATCGGCGTGCTCACTGCTGAAATCGTGTTCTATGAGCCGACTATTGCCAACGAAATCGTATTCCTGGCGGGGGACACGGTCACCTATGGTCAGCTCGCTGACAAGCTGCAAGCGGGTTTGAAAAAGCCCATCAGCCGGTCCGAATGGACGGTGCCAGTCCTTATGGAAGAACTGGCAAACGATCCGCAGAACATGATGCGCAAGTATCGAGCTGCCTTCGGTATCGGGCGAGGCATGGCATGGGACAAGGCCGGCACGTTCAACGTACGAGAAAACATCAAGGTCACGGATGTTTCCGATTGGATCAACGCGAACTTGACGTCTAACTGAGGAGCTCAAGGTGCGGCGGGGAGTGCGATAGTTTGCTCTCCTCCGTCACGCTACGTCGCAATCGCCAACTTCAGCAGCGGCTGGTCTTTCATACGAATGAGAAGACCCATTCGCAATTCTCTCAGTTCGTATCCTACTCGAGGCGGCATCTCTATCAAACCATATCGCGTGAGAAGGCCATCTGTTTCGAGTTGACGTAGGTGCGGGTAGCATCCGTTCCTGCCATCACGCGTGCCGCGTGGCGCTCCTTCAGGGTCTGACGCCTACTATTGTGAGAACGAGAGCTTTTACATCGCCATCTATCACGCCAGCAGCAATCCCTCTCTTGAAGAGCAGGCCCGCGCCCTTCACCGCCGTCTAAACCGTAGCGTCGGCTACAACTCAGGACTCTCAACCGCATCGACTACTCCTTCGCCGAGCACGATGGAATAGTAAGGGCTATCCTGAATGGACGTGGCAAGGAACCGGGGCAGGCGCTGTGGAATCATGCGATGATCCAGGCTAATAGCTTCCATGATTTCTTTGCGGGCTGCAGAGGGCCAAATTACGAGCAGCCATATAATTGTCAATTCTACTCAAAGGAGCGATGAAGAAAACACGAGGGCTTCAAGCCCTGCCGACTCAGCTGCTCCCAGATCACTAAGCTTTGATACATCCACAGTCACCAAGCCATTATCTGCGCCATCATTCTCTGGTAGCGCGGAGACAAGCCCTTCCACAAACGGGGTGGCAGCGGCTAAGGGGCCGGCTACGATGATATGCGCCGGCGAGAGAATGGCGAGCAAACCCGCAAGAGCTGAGCCCAAAGCTGCGCCCGCGTCTCGGAAAACGCGAATGGCTCGTCGGTCACGGGCATTTGCCTGTCTGATTGCATGGGGAACGCCAAGACGCAGACCGTCCTGGCCGCTGCCGTCCATTTGATCCAAGTGCCCGAGCCGCTTTAGAACAGCGCCAGCAGAAGCAACCGTATCCAATGGTTGCCAGCAGTTACTAACGGGATCGTAGATCGTTTTTAACTTATCGAGCCGTCCTTCGAACGTGCTGCGTGATGAATTCTCGGTAACGACAATCAAGCTGACATCTATAGAAAACCCAGCATGGACCATGATGCTCGGCGATTTTGGGATGATCGCCTCTTGCCGGGTTTCCGCAATATGCAGCGCGTCCGCGATCGCTGCTCTGCTAACGGGAGCGAAAAAACGAGTCTCGATCTCGCTCGCCAGTACACTAAGCCACGCTTCAGTATCTAGTTCTCCCGGGATGTTCAGATCGGGGGACGAAACGAGCTCAATGCCACATAATTTCCGATAACCAAGATTGGGTTGGCTTGCTAGACGATCTGTAATCTCTGAGCACTTCTTGAGGAGATTTATGGCGAGGTTATCCAATTCCCCTGAGACGATGTCCTCCACGATGCGTTGACCCAAAAGATTAATGATCGAGATTTTTTGTTCGTATTTTGAAAGCACGATGCACAGAAGAAAAATGTTGGTGCCGTTCAAATACAGCCCGACATTGGGCCGACCGCGGACTGCCTTCGGCGATGTCGCACGTTCGAGAAGAAAGCCGTCGGCGATCAACTCACGCGTGATGCGCGAGAGGTTGGAATCGGTGCTTTCGAGCTGGCGTGCAAGTTCGCGCCGGGACACCCCAGGCTTATGGCGAACTGCGGCGAGGACAGCAGCCTTTTTCAACAGTTTAAGGCGAGAGGCAGGGACCAGCATGTTGCGACTTTTAAGAGTACATTCGGGCTACGTTTGCTTGATCCATGCCGAAAATTCAATACGGACCAACAAATAAGCAAGATCTCTATCTGCTTCGTATGTGTGCACTCGCTGCCCGTTTAGTGGGCAGGGGGATTTTCGGCGTGAGCCGATGGTCCTTCCAACCCGACATCGATAATAAATTATTCAATAATTTCATAAGTATGAGATTTATTTGCGATGCGCAAATAAATTGGCATGGGCTTTGCAACCATGGAGATGTTGGGCGAGTGGGTCGCCGCTAAATCGGAGCAATAGGATGGATCGTCGAAGTTTCCTTATAAATACTGCCGCTGCAGGCGTCGCTCTTGCCACGCCCGCCCTCATAGCCAGCCGCGCTCGAGCAGCCGAAACGCTAAAGCTCGGATGCTTGTTCTCATCATCTGGAACGATGGCAAACATCGAAGGTCGCTTGAATGCCGTCGTCAAAATGGCGGCGGATGAATTGAACGCGAAGGGCGGCGTTCTGGGCAAGCAGGTGCAGGTACTGGCGACCGACCCTGCTTCCGACTGGCCGCTTTATGCACAGCTGGGCCGCCAGCTTTTGCTGCAGGATCAATGCTCTGCGCTGTTCGGTTGCTGGACTTCTGTTTCCCGCAAATCGGTGCTCCCAGTCGTGGAGCAGAATAACGGTTTGCTGTTCTATCCATTGCATTTCGAGGGTGAAGAAAATTCCAAGAACGTTGTTTACCTGAACTCGCCTCCCGCGAGTTCGGTTTTGCCGGCACTCGAATATCTCATGGGTCCCGAGGGCGGCGAGGCAAAGCGGTTCTTCATGCTCGGTTCGGACTACGTGTGGCCGCGGACGATCAACAAGATTTGCAAGGGCTATTGGGCATCAAAGGGCTTCGACGAAAGCTCGTGGAAAGAAACCTATGTTCCTGTCGGGTTTTCGAATTTTCAGACGATCGTCAATGACATCCGCCAATTTATTAACCAGCCTGGCGGCCAGCCCATCATCATTCTGACGGTTGTCGGTTCTTCCATTCCTGACTTTTTAAAGGAAATCATCAATCAGGGGATCAAGGCGACGGACATTCCCGTTCTCGGCCTGGATATGCTTGAGGCGGATCTCGAGGGGCTTGATACGACGACACTCGTCGGGCACCTCAATTGCTGGGCCTATCTGCAAAACGCCGAAGCGCCTGCCAACACAGCTTTCAAGGCGAACTGGGGGAACTACGTTAAAAGCGGAAGTCTTCCATATTCACCGACGACGGTTATCGATCCAATGGTTTCCGCCTATGACGGCGTCCACCTGTGGGCCAAGGCCGTGGAAAAGGCTGGCCAGGCCGATCCTGATGCCGTTCGTGCCGCATTTGATGGGCTGAGCTTCAATTGCCCTTCGGGTTACGACATCAAGATGACCGCCGAAAACAACTACGTTTCGCGGGGCGTGTTCATCGGTTCGGTAAAAGAAACCCAAGGGTTCGATATCCTTTGGCAGTCAAAAGACACCCCGAAGCCCGTGCCATTCAGTCCGTATATGTGATCTCGTCATGGGAAATCTTAAAATGTCATTTTGGACGACCGGTCCCGCCACTTTGTGGCGGGGCTTGCTCTCGATGCTGTTTTTGGTCATTGCCCTAGGGGCGGCCAAAGCAGACGAAACAACGAAACAGAATATAGTCGCACGGCTATGCTCATCAGCGGCAGCAGAACAACTAAATGGTGTTTCCGATCTCCTTCTCGCCGTCGAGGCCAACAATGTCGAACCCGCCTGGGGTCTGACAATTCTGGACGCGATCAGCCGACGAGCCCTGATTTGCGAAGGGCCCGAAGCGGTGGTGATCACGTCGAAGGAGATGCTTTCGGCTATTTCACTGGCGCCAGCATCGCACGCGCCTGAAATGAAAACGGGCGCCTTGGTCAATCTCAGAATGCGGGGGAAAGTGGACGCAAGTTTAGCGCTGCTTCGCTTGCTCGTCGATACCGGCGGCCCTGGCGCGATGAGAGATGCCGAGGAACTGGGCAAGCGGGTCCAGATGGTTCCGATCGCGCTCATCGAGCGCGCTGCAAATCTTGCGACCAATAGTGCGCTGGCGGAAAAGCTGAGAGATCTTGTCGCTTCAGGAGCGCTGCAAGACGGCGATCCGGCAAAAAAGCTGACGGCCATAGCGACTTTAGCGGCCTCTCCGTCAAGTCACAACTTGAGCTTGCTTTTAGAGGCGCAGAAAAATCTGACGACTGAAAACGCCGAAATCCAAAAAGCCCTTGCTTCAGCAATCTCGCAGATAAGGTTGTGGCTCGAGATTGGCCAGATTTCCCAATTGGCTTTCAGCGGATTGAGCTATGCCAGCATCCTCTTCATGGCTGCGATGGGTCTAGCTGTCATTTTCGGGTTGATGGGGGTCATCAATCTCGCGCAAGGCGAACTGATCATGATCGGGGCCTATGTCACCTTTCTGGTGCAGGAGGCCTTGAAGCTGCTGGCGCCGGGATTGGTGGGCTATTATCTGTTGATAGCAATACCATTTGCTTTCCTGGTTACCGGCGGCGTCGGCGTCGCGATGGAAGTAACTGTCATCCGCCATTTATATAAGCGTCCGTTGACGACGTTGCTGGCCACCTGGGCGATTAGCCTGCTGCTCATCAATCTGGTGCGGGTGCTGTTTGGAACGCAGAATCTGGAATTTGTCACCCCCGTCTTTTTGAGCGGCGGCGTTCACATATTCGCTGACTTTTTCGTGACCTGGAACCGCCTTTTCGCAATAGCATTCGCGTTCATCGTACTGTGCGCTGCTCTCGTCGTCCTGCGTTTTACCCGGCTCGGTATGTTTATTCGCGCGGTTACAGAAAATCGCACCATGGCGAGTTGTATCGGCGTTTCGGTGCGGTTCGTGGATATGGTCGCGTTTGGCTTGGGTGCCGGGCTGGCCGGTCTCGCCGGTCTCGCGCTGTCTCCAATCTACACCGTTAACCCCGGCATGGGCACAGGGTTTATCGTGGATGCCTTCATGATCGTGGTCCTTGGCGGCGTCGGCAGTCTCGTCGGCACCGCGGTTGCGGCCCTGAGCATAGGGATGATCAACGTAATCATAGAACCCGTTTACGGAGCGGTCGCAGCAAAGGTCATCGCTCTTTTGATCATCGTTGTTTTTATTCAGTTTCGTCCAGAAGGCATGATTGCCCAGAAGGGGAGGCGTTAATATGCGAGACATCCTGTTCTCCTATCGCCAAAAAGTTGCAGCCGAACGCCGAACCAATGATGTCATTGCAATGCTTCTGGTTTGTCTCGGCCTACTTATATTGGCGTGCGGCGTCACGGGCGCCGGGCCGTCAAGCTACGTCCTCAATCTCGTCGGCCAGATAGCGACGTTCGGCATACTTGCCATATCGCTCGATATCATCTGGGGATACGCGGGGATTCTCAGTCTTGGTCATGGACTGTTCTTTGCCATCGGCGGCTATGTCGTTGCCATGCACATGGTGAAAGTCGGTTATCTCTCAACGGGCGCACAGCCGGACTTCATGGTATTCATGGGATGGAGCGACCTGCCATTCTATTACGCGGGCTTCGAATTTGCGCCATACGCGCTGCTTGTCGCCATTTGCGTCAGTGCGCTCGTGGCCTTTGTGATTGGCTACAGTGCCTTTCGGGCGCGGGTGGTCGGGGTCTATTTCTCCATCATCACCCAGGCTTTCGTTTACATCGCCATGCTGCTGATGTTTCGCAACGATACCGGTTTCGGTGGAAACAACGGCATGACCGGATTTAGCACTCTGCTTTCATGGCCTCTTGCTGAACGCCGTACCGTCGCATTTCTTGCTGCAATATCTGTGCTTTGCACGGCCTTGCTGCTATTCGCAATGGCAAGATTAGTGACGTCCCGTTTCGGTCAAATGCTTGTTGCCATCCGGGACGACGAGGCTCGCCTGCGATTTCTTGGTCGCGAAACGCTATGGGTCAAACTCGGCATCTGGACGCTGTCGGCAATCTTAGCAACGCTTGCCGGAGTTCTTTATGTGCCTCAGGTCGGGATCGTTAACCCGAGGGTTCTGGCGCCCGATCTTTCGCTGGAAATCGCCGTATGGGTGGCGATCGGCGGGCGCGGTTCGCTTTCTGGCGCGCTGTTGGGAGCGATCGTCATCAGCACTCTGAAGTTCATTCTGACGGCTGTTGCACCCGATCTCTGGCCGTTCATTCTCTCCGCACTCGTGCTTTTTGTTGTGGTGATGCTTTCGAATGGCCTGAGCGATCTGCCGGGGATGTTCGCAACGAAAGTAAGAAAGATGGCGCGATGACCGAGGCACTTCAGGTTGATGGCGTTACCGTGACCTTCGGGACATTCCGGGCAATCAACAATCTAACATTTCATGTCGATTACGGAACCGTTTGCGCGATCATTGGCCCAAACGGCGCAGGAAAAACGACACTGCTGGATGCCATAACCGGGAAAAGCTCGGTTTCAAATGGTTGCATCACGCTGGATCGGCGGATTGAGCTGACGAAACTTCAAGAACCCGAGATCGTTCTTGCCGGCGTTGGCCGGAAGTTCCAGAAACCGAGCATTTTCGAAGCGTTGACCTTGATGCAGAACCTCATGCTGGCGTTGAACGTCTCAAAGCGCAGAACGATTATGGAGCTGTTTTCTCTGCCAACCGCGCAGCAAGTAGCATTGATCGAACAGACGTTTGAAACGATCGGGATGGCGGACCAGCACGATCAAATCGCCGGCACGCTCAGCCATGGCCAGAAACAATGGTTGGAGATCGGCATGCTGCTGATGCAGGAGCCGCGGGTTCTTCTTCTGGACGAACCCGTGGCGGGGATGAGCGACAGTGAAACGGAGCGAACGGCGGACTTGATCGCAAAGCTGAAAAGCCCCGATCGCGCCATTGTCGTCATCGAGCACGATATGGAGTTCGTCGAAAAAGTTGCGGACAGGGTAATCGTTCTGGATGGAGGTCAGCTTCTGGTCGAGGGACGAATGGATGCGGTCAAATCGGATCCACGTGTCGTTGAAGTCTATTTGGGGCGATGATCATGGGACTGACCATAGAGAAGCTAAATCTGCACTACGGCAGCAGCCATGCGCTGAAAAATATTTCATTTCAGACCGCAACAAAGGGCTGCACCGCTGTCATGGGACGCAATGGCGCCGGTAAAACGACGCTCCTGCGTTGCCTGATGGGAGTTCTCCCAGCGACCTCGGGCAAAATTTCCTGGAACGATCAAGATGTTGCGATCTTGCCGCCATTTCGTCGCGTAAGAGAAGGATTCGGATACGTCCCCCAGGGGCGCGAGATTTTCGCAAATCTCACGGTCGGACAAAATCTCGAAATCGCGGCGGCGGCGGCGAAGGTCGAAGAACCCGAGGAGGTAATCGCGGAGGCCGTCGCGCTCTTCCCTGTCATCGGAGAGATGTGGAAGCGCCGAGGCGGGGATCTTTCCGGGGGGCAACAGCAGCAGTTGAGTATAGCACGCGCGCTTGTAACGCGGCCCGAGTTGCTGATCCTCGATGAGCCAACCGAGGGTGTTCAGCCCTCGATTGTCAGCCGCATCGAAGACGTGATCGCGCAATTGCGCGGTCGCCTCTCGATCTTGCTTGTTGAACAATATTTCGATTTCGCCCGCTCCATCTCGGACCACGTAGTGGTCCTTTCCCGAGGCGAAGTTGTGCTGCATGGCGCCGCATCGGACATAAACGATGAAGCTGTGAAACGACATCTTTCAATCTAAATAGAAAGTGATACATGATGTTTGAAGTAAAAGCCTCTCCTGAGAACCTTTACTGGGGCTATTTCGATGCGGAGACCAAGCCAGTACTGACCGTTCCTTCCGGAGCGGAAGTGATGCTGCATACGCTACCTGCCTGCTTTGAAGAGGATGTTCCCCCTAATTCCACGCTAGTTACGCCAGATCACCGCATTGCGCTGGACAATCTGGTACCAGGCGGCGGCGACGGAAAAGTTGTGGCTGGCCCTGTCGGTCCCCACGTGCTCACAGGACCGATTTTCGTGGAAGGCGCAATGCCCGGGGACGTCTTACAGGTTGATATTCTGGAAGCCACACCCCGCCAAGACTGGGGCTTCTGCGCCATCCTGCCCCTTCTGGGAACATTGCCGGAGGAATTCACCAACTACGAGCGCATGCACGTTTCGATCGATCGCAATCGGCAGATGGCGAAATTGCCGTGGGGACTGGAGATTGCCCTTGATCCCTTCTTCGGCATCATGGGTGTTGCGCCACCAAAGGAATGGGGCCGAATTGGCACCCCGGAACCACGGGCGTTTGGCGGCAATATGGACAATAAAGATCTCCGGCCAGGAAGCACCGTTTATTTCCCTGTATTCAACGAAGGCGCATTGTTCAGCGCCGGTGACGGACATGGATGCCAGGGACACGGTGAGGTTTGTATCACAGCGCTGGAGACAGCACTCAACGGAGTCTTTCGCCTTACCGTGCGCAAGGACATGAAACTGGCTCAGCCATTCGCGGAGACCCCAGACAAACTCATCTCGATGGGTTTCAATAGCGACCTTGATGAAGCAGCCCGGCAATCGGTGCGTGAGATGATAAGGCTGATATGCGAACGTACGAATCTGGATCGGAACCAGGCATATATGTTGTGTTCACTCGTGGCCGATCTCCACGTAACTCAGCTGGTTGACATCAACAAAGGCGTTCATGCAATCCTCGACAAGAGGCACCTCGTAAACGCACTAGCAAGGCGCGAAGAATACTCACTTTGATCTCGCAATTTTAGAGTTGCCAACCGGGAGTGTCGCGTGTGGATGCTCCTGTTTTGGCGGGAACAATTTTTCAACTGCAGTCTGCGAGGAACTGGGTCGCAGCAATTCGCCCCTATAGCGATCATCCTCTGCCAGCGATGAGCCACTGATGCAGATTGCCTTGGCACCGCAAAGTATTCGATTGCGGACACTGCAGGGCCGACGACACTCGTACCTAGTTTTTTTGTCTGTGGTCCCAGCGATCATGGTACCAGAGCCACTGCTCTGGGTATTGCCTTATCCAGGTTTCTAGCTTCACATTCAGAAGCTGCGCTGTCTGCTGGAAATCCACTGCGCCTTGCTTGTTGCGAGGAATTTTAATCTTGGGCTCAAGCTCTAACCGGAACCGATTGTAGGGCAAACGAATGCACCGAGCCGGAAAAACATCGCAATCGAACTGCCGGACTGATTTTGCCAGCAGGGGGTTGGTTCTGACGTCCTCACCGAAGAACTTGGTCGGCAGACCCTTCCGAAACTTCTGATCGACCAGAATCCCCACACCGCCACCACAATCCAACTGACGGGCGAGTGCGAACGCAGATCCTGCGTGGGAGGGCACAAGGTTTCCGATCCTCCTTCTTCTAAACCTGGAAAGTTGCTCAGCGCCATAGGGGTTGTTTGGAGGACGAAACAGGGAAGTCACATTGGGACCGAAAGTGGCTGCAACGACCGCGAGCAGTTCGAAATCGCCTGTGTGCGCAGTAAACACAATGAACAGGCGTTTATGGTCGAAGCTCTGCGAACTCTGCAATTCCAGAAACTTCCACTCGCCCTGGCTGAGTCTGCTTGGGATCATAATCGAACAGTTGATCTAGGAAGACATACTCAGCAGCAAGCCTGCCAATGTGTTCCCAGCTCGCCAGGGCGATTTCGAGTCGTTCGCTTTCATCCTTGTTCGGATATGCGAGAGCCAAATTATGGAGGGCAAGCTGGTGGCGTGGGGTGAACGGGCCAACTAACCGTGCGAAGCGATCAGCAAACTTTATTCGGTATCAGCAGGGAATTGTTTTAGAACCCTCAGAAAACGAAAGGCTATGGTGGCATTAAGCCATTCGCGAGCGTTGTCGGCGCGAGTGGCAAGCTACCTTAGATTCTTGTTCATATTTTTCTTTCGTATGCTCGTCCTAGCTCGCCTGATTGTTTGGAGACGATCAGTGAGTGATATTTGTTTTTCGTTGTTATGACCATACTCCGGACCATTGAGATGGCAAATGTTTCCAAGGGTTGATAAAACGAACCGGGTATGATGCCGAAGGCAAGGGAAATGACCAGAGAAGAAATCCTCAGCTATTCACAAGCGGTCTGTGACGGTCTCCGAGAAGACGAAGACGGTGTGAGACGCGAAGTTCTGACGCATGCCGGAAACAGGTGGTCGCTTGGCGTGATCCACACCCTTGGAGTGTACGGTAGACTTCGGCACGCGGATATTGGACGACGAATGCATGGCGTCACGCAGAGGATGCTGACCCGCACACTACGCCAGCTAGAGCGGGATGGGCTCGTTACCCGATACGATCTCGTCGAAATGCCGCCACGCGTGGAATACGAACTGACAGAACTTGGCATGGGACTTCTTATCCGCATGATTCCACTTTGGACGTGGGTCGTCGAAAATTCCGATCTGTTTCGAAAGTCACGCGAGGATTACGACGCTCGTCCACCTGAGAAGCCTTCTTGGCAAACTTTCTGAGACGCAGGGTGCCGCTAAGTATAGATTCTCACGCGTCGTTCGCTGAGATCAAAGAACGGATGCCTTGGATTGGCGAGCGCTTAGCCGCGCTCACCAATACGGAGTGACCTGATCACCTATGGCTGGGCAAAAGTATTCGATTTGAGGAACGCGGCAAAGCCGCCATCCAGCTTTGAAAGAACGCCTTGCTTTCATCGCCGAACGTCCCATCGCGAGGCCGCGCACGAGACCTTATCCTTGTCGCGGTCGTAACGATTTGCGGTGCATATGTGTGGTGACGTTAGAAGCAATTTTACTTTCGATGCAGCTGGCGCTTCTGATGCTGAGCGCGCCAGTGAGAGGGCGTCTGGCCAGTCATGGAGTGAAACTCGAACAGCTACAAAGTGATGATGCCTACCGAGGGGGATGTGTTCAATCAGAGTTTTCTTCGCCGGGCCTATGCCAAGGTCGGCAAAGGGATCCGTTCGATAGCGCCGATTGCTGGAGAAGAACTCCACGTTCGCGAAGCGTTGCGACGATGGAACTGCATATGCAGCACGGTTGCCGGTCGTCCTCGTCGTCTGGATAACAGGCAATAATGCAGCGTGACGATCTTGCGCTATCGCCCTTCTCATATCCAGATACTCCTTTTATCGCATCCCTTTTGGTATCTGGCGTCGGATTATATTGTCGGGGCAGGTCCTTGCTCAATCGGGAGACGATTATTCTTCGTTGCCGCCCCGAGTTGTGTTCTCTCCAGACGCTTGGGCGGTGCCCAATCTTGTCTGGCTTCCTCTGAAAGTACCAGCCCGTGGCCGGGTCTGTCCGGCGCGTAAGCGTAGCCGTCGCGAATCTCGATAGGCGTTTCCACGAGATGGTCGAAATTCTGGAAGGAATATTCCAGCCATTCGACCTCTGGGAGAGCTGTGGCCATGTGGACGCCGACTTCAAGGAAAGTATTGCCGAGGCTGATCGGTATGCCCATTTCCGCGGCAAGCCAGCCGATACGCATGACATCTGTCACCTGTCCGTGGACATTGAGCAGATCCGTGCCATGTTTTCGAGAAGGATGCGCTTTCCGGGCATATCGAGATATTCGCCGCTGTTGATTTGGGTCCAGTTGACCGCATGACGCAACGTGCGCAGGCCCTCGAAGTCATGGCGCAGAATAGGGTCTTCGACCCAGAGCAACTCATGCCCGGCGTCGCGAATGGCAGTCAGCTTGACTAGCGCCTCTCTCGAGTTCCATGCCTCATTGGGATCGATCATCATCAACGACCCTTTCGGCACTGATTGCTGAAGGAGATCAAGTCGCTTTAGGTCACGACTGAAGTCTGGATGGCCGACTTTGATCTTGAACGCTGTATACCCAAGGCTCGAAGCATACGAGAAGAGCGCGCAAAATGCCTCGTCGCTTAGGTGAAAATCAAGGCCGCTGGCATAGGCACGGACGCGATCACGCCTGCTGCCGAGAAGTCGGTGCAGCGGCATGCCGGCCTGTTTGGCTGCAAGATCCCACAGCGCGACTTGTAGTGCTTCGTGGAATGGCAGCAATGGGCGCGGCAAATCTCTCTTGACGCGAAGTCTTCGTTGGAACAGGTGAGGCTGCAGTCGGGGCTGCGGCAGAGGCCGGGATAGGGATTGCGCTAATGGCGCGCAGTGGTGCGCCCGCCGGCGCGGTCGAAGTCGAGGCCCGGGGACTTCCGCAGTTACCTCATTTGGACGTGATGTTAATATCCAATGTCACCGGTGATCGCACGACGGCCGCATTGCGTCGGATCTCGAGGGTGTTTCAGGCAGGCGGACCAGTTATGGCAATGGGATAGGGAGAAACTGCGATAACTCTTAACTTTCAGATACGTAAAAGTTCTTTCACCGGGATGAGGACCGGTCGCAGGTTCGAATCTACTCAAGAGCTAAAACCTGGCCAAGAACCCAATTTGCCACAAGGGCATTGCGTATTCAGGACAGGGGTCATATATGTAGGTATGTTTCTACATGGAGCTTCGTATGGGTACCATCAGTTTGACCAGCCGCGAATTGAACCACGATGTTGGCAGAGCAAAGAAGGCTGCTGAGGCTGGACCTGTCGTTATTACTGATCGGGGCAGGCCATCGCACGTCTTGATGACTTATGGTGAGTTTGAGCGTCTAACAGGGAAACGTCATAATCTTGTCGATGCGCTATCGATGCCGGGTTTGTCGGCGATCGATTTCGATCCTCCTCGATCGATAATAGCAACCCGCGAAGTTGATCTGTCTTGAAATATTTGCTCGATACAAACGTCGTCTCCGAACTTCGAAAGGTGGGCGACGGAAAAGCCGATCCGAATGTAACGGCTTGGATAGGTGCGCACGATGCCCGTGATCTCTGCATTTCTGCGATAACAATTTTAGAGCTTGAGCGCGGGATACTTAGCGTTCAGCGCCGCGACCTTGCGCAAGGCTCTCGTTTACGTGCATGGATGGATGGCCGGGTTCGCCCGGAGTTTGCTGAGCGCACAATTGTAATCGATGATGTTGTTGCTACTCGTTGCGCCCACTTGCATATACCAGATCGCCGTAATGAAGCTGATGCAATCATTGCCGCCACGGCGCTTGTCCACGGACTGGCGGTGGTGACGCGGAATATTTGGGACTTCCAGGGAACAGGGGTAGTCCTTGTAGACCCATGGAGCGTCTGAGGCCAGGACGGCAGGGGCCTGGATCGTCTCTGCGAGTTGGGCAGAATAACGTGTCGCCGGTTCATATCCCTTCAAGGCGATAACGGGATTCTTAGATTAGAAGAGCCGAGCTGCTTACGTCTATGGTACACGATCAAAAATCGAAAAGTGTACTTACATTATCATGTTTTTAGTATATCTAGAGCGAGATGCTCTCGCACCTGTGAGCTGGCAGATCCCTAAGATGGAATTCGAATGTGCAGCAGCCTATCATCATGAGCCATGCGTCAACAGCGCGTCGTTCCAGTGGTTGGCGTTGCAAGCCCGATCGGAATATGTCGAGGCAGCCGTGTCAGCCATCCTGAACTCCGTATTTGCTCTTCACCGGCGCTCGCTGCTTTCAACCGTTATGCGCATTGTCCGTGACCCACATACAGCCGAGGATCTCACACAGGAAACCTACGTTCGCGCGAAAAAAGCATTTGATGACGGTGAGGTAGAGCATCCGGAAGGTTTTCTGCATCAAACCGCCCGCAACCTGGCACTGGATCACCTGCGCCGAACGGGTTCACGCAACGTGGTGGAATCGGTCGGACTTGATGACAATGTTACCGAGAATGTTGCAAGTGATGTCGTCCTGATCGAGACTGAGATCATAGAGCGGCAAAAATTTACAGCTTTCGAGCGCGCTCTACACGATCTTCCGGCGCGCGCACAGACGGTCCTCATTCTAGCGAGGATAGAACGTTGGGCTCACTATCGCATCGCAGAACATCTCGGAGTATCAGAGCGAACGGTCTTTAATGACCTGAAGATGGCCATGGCACATTGCCGCGATGCAGTTACCCGGCATGAGAAAAACTGATGGGCGTAGCCATGACGAGCTTGCAAAGATCCTCAATACCCGCCTGCTGTAAAGGAATGTTTGCCGGATCTCCGGTCGCCGAACGTCTAGTAGGTTGTAAGAAGGCTTTGTTACTGACGAATGGATGGTATCGGTGATAGGCGGCGATAGCACCACCCCACGGAAGATAAAAACCTGCTACGAGCACGATGATCCCATCGCTGACGCGGCATTAGAATGGTTCGTTCGCCTCCAGGGTGCAGAAACTTTGAACGAGGAGTGGCAGCTTTTCGAGCGCTGGCTAGACGAGGACGTGCGCCACAGGCAGGAGTTCGATAAACTTAACGAGATTTGGGGATCGCGGTCTTTCGAACGAGCGATCTCGCAATTGACGCCTTCCTCATCAAAACATCTTGTTTCTGCGCGTCGGTCCGCACGTTGGACAATCCGCACAATGGCAGTTGCTGCATGCGTGATCGTCTCTGTCGGATTATGGCAGGGGCCGGCTATGATGGTGGCATATCAAGCTGACTATGCGACTGCGACAGGCAATCAGTCGTTGGTCTCCCTGCCAGATGGGTCAAGCATGTTCCTGAACACTGACACAGCCGTAAGCATCGATTTCGATGATGGCCGAAGACGGGTTCAACTGCTTAAAGGCGAAGCATACTTCGACGTCAAACACGATCAGGCTCATCCGTTTCAGGTTGCTGGCGACTACGGAAAAGTAGAGGTGAGGGGAACAGCTTTCTCCGTTCGCACAGACAGTTCGCAAACCACTGTTGTTCTCGAACGCGGCCTGGTCGACGTTACCTGTCTGTGCGCGTCCCGGGGAGAAGCACAGCTGCTTGCAGGGCAAACGGTCACGGCCTCGGCAACTGCGCTTTCCGAGATCTCAAGCTCTGATCCCAGTAGAGTCCTTGCCTGGCGCAACGGCCGCATCGCCTTCGATGATGTACGACTTGGAAGCGTGATTGACGAACTCGGTCGCTATTATCACGGTCGAGTGTTCATTGCGAGCAATCGGGTGGAGCAACTGGTGGTGTCGGGTAACTACCGCCTCGACAATATCGAGGGTGCAATCCGCACTTTGGCTGACGCTGCTGGCGTCGGCATGACCCGTCTTCCAGGCGGCATAATAATCCTTCGTTAAAATGACAACTTTTTTTGCCGGATCGTAAAACCTGCTGCGTCAATCAGTTTGAGGGTGGCGTTCAGCAGGATGCGAGGCGACCCTCAGAGTATTCGAGTGAGGGTATCTTGGAATGATGACGGGACGGTCACACTACAATCGCATGCAGGACGTGGGGCGAGCAAAACATAGGTTGACGATGAGAAGGTTGCTTGCGGCCACGGTGCTCGGCTCCGCTTTGCTTGCTACGCAAGCGCCGGTGTTCGCGCAAGCACGATCGGCGGCCTCGTCATCGCAATCGGTGTCTTTCAACATTCCGTCGCAATCATTGTCCTCCGCGCTCGATGCGTTCATCAACCAAAGCGGCTGGCAGATCAGCTATTCGTCTGCACTCGTTCGCGGAAAGCAGTCCCCAGGCATTCAGGGGAGTGCGACGCCGACCGCCGCACTGAACCGGTTGGTTGCAGGAAGCGGGATTTCTGTCAGGATTGGTGCGCCGGGATCTGCCGCCCTTGTCGCACGGTCTGACGTTGCGGGTTCAACTGGCGATGCCACCATGCTCGCGCCTATTGTGATCTCGGGCGAGACTGCATGGGGACCGGTGGACGGCTACGTGGCCAAGCGGAGTGCCACGGGCACCAAGACCGACACGCCGCTTATGCAGACGCCGCAATCCATCAGTATCGTGACGCGGGAGCAGGCGGAGGCTCAAGGCGCGCAAAGCCTCGCCCAGTCGCTTCGCTATTCGGCAGGCGTCGCCGCCGAAGTCCGCGGTTCGGCAACCCGCTACGATATTCCCTATATCCGTGGTTTCGGCTCCCCGACCGACCCGGTCCAGTTTGTCGATGGCCTGCGGCTGCTGCGTGGAGGCGGTTACGCCTTCCCGCAGATCGAGACGTACGGCGTCGAGAGGATCGAATTCCTCAAGGGGCCTTCCTCCACCCTTTACGGAGGAAGCATGTCCGGTGGTCTGATCAATTCGGTCTCGAAGCGGCCCATCAGCGAGCAGCAGAACGAAGTCGAGGTGCTGTTCGGCAGCCATAACCGCATGCAGGCTGCCTTCGATTCATCCGGCCCGCTCGATGCGGAAGGCACAATGCTCTACCGCATCATAGGGCTTGCCCGGAAATCCGATACGCAAGTGGTCAATGCCGAGGAAGAGCGGCGCTACATCGCGCCGTCGTTCACCTGGTCGCCGGATGAAGATACGAGGCTGACGGTGATGGGCAGCTATCAGCACGACCCGGAAGGCGGCTACTATGGCATCCTGCCCACGGTGGGCACGCTCTGGTCGAGCCCGGCCGGCAAGATTCCGCGCTCGTTCAACGATGGCGACCCGGCATATCATGGCTTCGACCGAAAGCAGGCGATGCTGGGTTACGAATTCGAGCATCGCTTCAACGAAACCTGGACTGTCCGCCACAACCTGCGTTATCTCGACCTGACCACCGTAACGCAGGATGTCGCAACGAGCGGCATGGCGCCGGATGGGCATACGATCAACCGCTATGCGCTGGGCCAGGATGAGGCGATCCACGGCGTCACGTCGGACCTGCAGTTGCAGGGCGAGTTCGATACCGGCCGCCTCCAGCACACCGCGCTCTTCGGCTTCGACTATCAATATTCGGACTGGCGCCAGATCAGGGACTACGGCGGGGCACCGTCGATCGACTTCCTCAACCCGGTCTATGGAACGGCGAGCAACCTGGTGCTGGCGCGCATCACCAACCAGCAGCAGTCCATCCGTCAATCGGGTCTTTATTTGCAGGACCAAATCGCTCTCGACAATTGGACGATGGTTCTTGGCGGCCGCTATGACGCTATTCGGACGACGACGGAAAACTATCTGAACGGTAGCAGCCAGACACAGGACGACGGCGCGTTCAGCGGCAAGGTCGGTCTGATCTACAATTTCGACAACGGCGTTGCGCCTTATGCGAGCTACTCCAGCTCCTTCCTGCCGGTAAGCGGAGCGGACGCAAAAGGCGCCGCCTTCAAGCCTTCGACGGCGGAACAGTTCGAAATCGGGGTCAAGTATCAGCCGGCGGGTTTCGACGGCCTGTTCACGCTGGCCTATTTCGACATCACTCAGCACGATGTCGTGACCGCCCTCAACCCGATCACGCGCTACCAAAGTGGCGAGCAGCGCTCGCGCGGCCTTGAGTTCGAAGCGAGGGCCGCCGTGACCGACAACATCAACGTCACGGGCGCCTTCACCTACACCGAGGCCGAGATCGTGAAGGGCCTCGGCGCTGATGTCGGGGACTATCCCATCGGCATTCCCGATCTGACCGCATCGCTTTGGGGAGACTATACGTTTGACAGCGGCGCCCTGGAGGGCGTGAAGATCGGTGGCGGTGTACGCTATGTAGGAAAGACGGTCGGCGGATATTCTCCGAACGCCTTCACCCCAGGCGCGACGCGCCTCGATGTACCCGGCTACACGGTCTTCGATGCGGCGCTGACCTATGATTTCGGCGCGAAGACGTCGGAACTGAAGGGCCTGACCGCACAGCTCAATGTCAGCAATCTGTTCGACAAGACCTATGTGACCTGCCTTTCCAACAACTTCTGCAACTATGGCAACGGCCGTGCGGTGTACGGAAGCCTCAAGTATCGCTGGTAAAGCCATGTCTACGATCCCGACATCCAGCGAGACCGCTGTCAGCATGCAACCCGGTACGGTAGACAAAGGGCAGTTTACCACCCTTGCCGGGCTCAGCGCCCTCTATGTCGGCTTCGGTATGACGATGGGGGTCATCCAGGGCGGGTTTCCCACCGTCATGCGGGCCGCCGGTATGAGCATCGGGTCGGCGGGCTGGCTCTATGCGCTCTATCTGCCGTTCGGTGTCGCCTTTCTCTGGTCGCCGCTCATCGATCGATGGCGACCGCCGGTGTTGACGCCTCGCATCGGCTGGATCGTGCCGCTGCAAATTTTGGCGGCGCTGATCGTCTGCGGCGTCGCCTTCATGGAAGGCGCTCCGATCGTCCTGCTCTTTGCCCTGGGCTTCCTCGTGGCTTGCGCCATGGCCACCATGGACATCGCACTCGATGGGCTGGCGGTCGATCTGGTCATGCCAGTCTGGCGTCCGAATGCGGCGGCGGCCAAGCTCGCCGCGCTTTCCATGGGGGCCATGATCGGGACCGGTGCCTTCGTGGCCCTGTTCCAACATCTAGGCTGGTTGCCGATTTTCCTGGGCTTCGGAGGGGTTCTCCTGCTGCTGACCCTGCCGGTCCTGGCATTGATCCCCTCGGAGAGAACGCTTCCAAGGCGCGAAGGCGGCGATGCGCGCTCGGGCAAGGCCAGCCTGACCAGAGTCCTGGCTGAGCCGCTCCAGCGAAAACGCCTGATGTTGCTGACGTTTGCGTGCTGCGTGATCTTTCCGCTTTCCGGCCTTAACCGCCTGATGCTCGTCGATCTCGGCCTGTCGGTCGAGACAATCGGCTGGGTCGTCGGCACATTGGGGCCGGTCGCCATGTTCGTGACCGCCTTGATATCGATGCCGCTGATGCAACGGACAGGACTGGCCGGTTCGCTCATCGCCTTTACCGCGCTAGGCTTGGCGGCCCTCACGGCCATGGCGGCGGGTTTCCAGTTCGAAGTTTCGGTGGCGGCCCTTACAGGCACGATCCTGATAGGGGCGGCCGTGAGCGGCATCTATGTCGCGCTGACCGCAAGGATACTCGGATGGGCATCAGGCCAGCAACCTGCGACCGACTATGCCGTTTTCTACGGCGCCGGCCGGCTCGCCAGCACGATCGTCATCATCGCCGCAGCGCAGTTCATCGCGCATCTCGGCTGGCCCCTGTTCTACGGGCTCGGCGCGGTCGGGCTGATCGTCGTCTTCGGGCTGGTGCACGGCCCGGTATCGGAAAGAACCTGATCTATCCCTGCAACCGGCCCCGCTGTTCGCACGCGTTGCGTCGACGAAGGCAGCCGCTGGAACAACATACTGGAACATTGTCATGACACTTCTCGTCGCCGAGGCCCACACCCGTCTTCCCGATGCCCTCTCGGTCATAAAGGACGTGTGCGAGCACTTCCTGGATCACGATGCCCACATTGCCGTGGACGGCGACACCCATACCGTAACGTTCGATTTCGGCGTCGGCACCCTGCAGGTGCAGTCGGATAAGTTGACCCTGCGGGCGCAGGCGAAGAGCATCAACGAGCTTTATTTCCTTCGCATGGTCCTTGCAGGGCATGTGAAGGAGTTCGCTGACCCGGAGCCGGAGATCGTCTGGAGCGGGGCAGGCAGCGATCTGGTGACGCCGCCGAACTTCAATCTTGCCCGCGTGATCGCCGTTCAGGATGTGACGCCGCATATGCGCCGCGTGACATTTTCCGGTGGCGACCTCACGCGTTATGCAGCCGATGACAATATTCACGTCGGCCTTGTCATCCCTCCCGAGGGACAGGATCCCGTCTGGCCGACCGTGGGCAAGGATGGACTCATTCAATGGCACGATGGGGCAGGCCGCCCCACGATGCGCCGCTATACGATCCGGCGATACGATGCGGCGGCCGGATCGCTCGATATCGATTTCGTCGTTCATGAGGATGCCGGGCCGGGTTCGGCCTTTGCCCTGCGCGCGAAAACCGGCGACATTGTCGGTCTTCTCGGACCGGGCGGCGGCGGCATAAGGTTCAAGGCCGATTGGTATCTGCTTGCGGGCGACGAGACGGCTCTGCCGGCAATCACCCGCATCCTGGAGGCGCTTCCACCCAGCGCGCGCGGCATCGCTTTTATCGAAGTTGCCGATGCAGCCGAAGAGCAGCCGATCACCACTCCCGCCGACATGCCCATCCGCTGGCTGCACCGCAACGGCGCGGCGGCAGGCACGACCACGCTCCTCGCCGACGCGGTTCGCGAAACAGCGTTTCCCGAAGATGACACGCCGATCTTCGCTTGGGTTGCCTGCGAACTCGACGGCTTCAAAGCGATCCGGTCCCATCTGCGCAAGGAGCGGGGACTGAAGAAGAACCAACACCTCGTGGTATCCTATTGGCGCAAGGGCAAGACGGGTGACGACAAACTTGAACGCGACGACACCTAGCCCCTCATACATGCGCTATTGATCGCCCAACACTGGTTCATCTCCCTTCAAGGTGAAAACACAACATCTCGTCTCAGTTCGCCAGGCTCATCCGTATCTAGCTGGCGACGACCTTGGCAGGAAGTTGATGGATCTTGGGCTTCTTGTCGAGCGCCAGGCTGACATGCACTTTCCGGATGACAACCGTTATGTTCTCAACGGTTTCATGGTTGTAGATCCGCTGAAGTTTCGGGCGATCTCGGACTCCGCTTCGGTCGTCGACTGGCATCAGAAGGGTTGGCTCGCCGCAGTCGAACTTCACCTCGCCTCGGCCAACAATTGGCAGGCCCTTCTTCTCCTGAATGCAGAGAAACACACCGAACAGGGAGCGATATGAAAACCATGACAAAAATCGCAATCGGAACCGTAGCACTGGCTGCCTTCAGTTTGGCGGCTGCCGCCTTTTCGGTCGACGTTCCTTGGAACGTAGCAAACGCTGGAACCAACGCAGACAGTGGAAAAGGCATTCTGCACCCTGCAGCCTCTGACACCACATCGCGTTTTAAAGTGGCGCAGGCAGCGCCACAGCTCGCAGCTAGTCAACGTTGCTCTTTACCAGGAGGAGCGTCATCGCTACGGGAAAGCTATCAGGACTGGATGGTCATGTGTGCCACCCAGCCCGCGGCTGAGGGGCAACCGGTGATCAAACGTTGCGCAATGAGTCAGCAACAGGCCAGCCAGCAAGGTGGCCAACGGGTTTTGGCAATAGAGATGAAACCAACAGGTACGGCATTTGAAGCCGCACTCTTCCTGCCGTTCGGTCTGGCGTTGGACAAAGGCGTGACGTTGCAGATCGACGAAGGTCAACCTAGCAATTCCTATCGTTTCCAGACATGCCTCCCAGCCGGTTGTATTGTGCCCCTAACTTTTGACAGCAGCTATGTTGCCGTCCTCCAAAAGGGCACTTCCCTTAGGATCAAGGCAGTTTCCGACGGAGGTGCTGAAACGCCATTCTCCGTCTCGCTTAAGGGCTTCGCGGCTGCAGCCGCGCGAGTGGCGGCACTTACAAAGTAAGACACCTGGTCTGCAGCTCACGCGAAATCTGGCTCCAGTTCCCGTGACCAGGAACCCCCGTGAGTTGCAGCTTGGCGGACCAAGGGTTTGGCGAAACACCGCAAAGGTCGGGAAGTAGGTCGTAGATCTTTTTGCGTGTAGAAAAGTCAAGTCGGTCGCCTTTTTTAGTTGAACAGAGTAACAACCGAGAGAACAGGCGTATGTCGCACGTAACGTTGACCACGAAAATAGTCTGCGCCTGGCTATCGAACAACTATATTCATTTTTCTGAGCTCCCACATGTTATTAAAATGGTTTCCGATAGCCTCGCCGGCTGCCCGCAAATCATCCAAGCAGCGGATGTTAAGTCAACACGCCGCCCTGCGGTGCCCATCGAGAAATCCGTTACAGACGATGTGATTGTGTGCCTTGAGGACGGTTTGAGATTTAAGACGCTGAAAAAGCATCTGCGCCACAAATACAATCCTACTCCTGATGAGTATCGGCATCGCTGGGGCTTGCCTACATCCTATCCTATGGTAGCACCAGCCTACTCGAGGAAGAGATCTGATATCGTTCGAAAGTCCCTACACGGCGATAGGGAGCAGGACATTAACGGCCGCAAGGAAAAGCGTGGCACGAGATGATGTAACTCGAAATATATCGCCATGTGGGCAGGCACTGTTTCAGGGAAACGAAACCGTCGGATTAACCCCAGTTACGAGCCACAATCAGATAATCAGCATTATGGAACTAAACCATTGATTTTTGTCATAAATCTTGAATTCGAATTGAAGCTAAGATAGCTGGTAAGAATAAAAAGAACGCAACAAAAGAAGCCAACTCGCGAAGCGGCAAGCCCCATAGTCTGCGCAAACCATTCGAGAGTAAAGCTCATCTGGAGCACGTAGTTCGTTATCAATGCGATCGCCTTCAGCGGCGACACTCAGGACACGTCAGAAAGTGTAGAAAGGCTTTTGCCGGATGGCTCGTCCGATGTCGTCCTTTTCCCCTTCAAATATTGCCTTATGGATCGGCACCTGGACTGTCTGACCTCCGAGCATCATCAGCACAACCGTTCCCTTGGGCGGGAACCCGGGAACATGACAGGCGAGTTCGCTTACGGAAACCACGAAATCTATCGACAAGGTTCATGCGCATCCGGGCGCTCGAAATCCACCGATCAAAGACACAATTGAGGGTTAACATTGTGCCCGCCAGAGCGAGCGCTGGCGATGAAAGAATCTTTGAACGAATTTTTTTCCGCCATGGTCAGGCTGGTCAAGAGACGCATCTCCGCCTCCAAACCCAACTCCGGCGCTTTCACCGGTAAAAGCTCAGCTCTGGTGCTCGTGCCATCCAAATCGAATGCAAATGCCGTATGTCGTGCCGCCGTTGCCGGCGACATGGCGTGGGATCCATAAGCGAGAGTTTGCTCTTGAACAGTTTGACGATACATAAGACGACTTGGCGATAAAATTCCGCTATAAAGTCAATGTAAAATCCGTCACCCGACGGCAGCGAGGCCCATCACGACTGCATTGTCGCCAGCGAGGACCACGTCGATCGCTATAACCTGCAAGAACGCGCTCAGCCGACCGCCGTGAATGTTTCAATCGTGGGCAACTCCAATTGATACGGGAGGAGGGACGCACCGCGCTACTCCGATTTAAATGGATCGTATTTGAGTGCGAATACCGCTGCGGAGCCCGCGACGACCAGCAGCACGCGTACGATATGGTGCAAGACAACGAAAGGCACTTCGATGCCGAGCGAAAGAGCAATCAAGCTCATCTCCGCCACGCCGCCAGGGGAGTACGCAAGCAAAGTGCCAACGAACTGGTCCCCTGTGATCCGCGAGATCATGAATGCGAATGCCATCGACACTGACAACAGCAGGACAGTCGAACCGAACGACAACTTCAGCACCCTCAGGATCAGTGCCGGAGGAGTGTTCACGAACCTGCATCCAACGATGGAGCCGATTATGACCTGCGCCGCTCCTAGGAACACGCTCGGCAGCAGAAAGTCGGTGATGCCACTAAGATGAAGGCCCGCGCTCACGACCATCGGGCCGAGCAGATATCGAGCTGGCAGGCGCAGAGCGACGCCGATCCCTACCCCAACTACGACAGCCGCGACGAACCAGCCGAGATCGCGTAGATCGATGGCGTCCAGCGGCACGTAGCTCGAACCACTTCGGCTGATCGCGTGCCCGGTCACAGACTGGATTAGGAATGGCAAGCAGAGAACCACGAGGAAAATGCGGGCGGCATGGATGAGCGAGATCATGCGCTCGTCGCCACCGCGTTCGGCGCCCAGCGTGACCATCTCGACCAGTCCACCCGGCATCGCCGAAAAGAAGGCGGTCGGATGATCGAACTTGCCCACTTTTCGGAAATAGACGTAGGTTACAGAGGCTGCCGCTGCGATGAAGAATACCAGTCCGCCGAGCGAAACCATCCATATCCGGAAGTGCTCGAACACAGCCGGCGAAAACGACGTGCCGAGCATTGCGCCGATCGTCGCCGTCATCGGCGGACGAGCAAACTTTGGCATGGCAAGCGGCATGCGAAGCAGCGCCCCTGCCCCGCAGAAAATCATGGCGCCAAGTAGCCAGGCAAGTGGCATATGAAAATGCCACATCACCCAGCCGCCAAGGCTGCCGACCGAAATGGTCAGCAGGAACTTGGCGAATGCAGGCATGGCCATCACGACACCTGGTAGCTCGCAGTGACTGCAGTATGTGTCACCACAGGCGGGTTGGCGAAGAACGAGCCGACCAGCCGGCGCCACTCCTGAAAGTCGTCGGAGTCCCTGAAATCCACGGTGTGATACTCGACCGTTTCCCACTGCACCACCAGACGGTAGACAGACGGGTCTTCCACCACGCGCTGCAGATTAAGGCCATGGCATCCTTTCGCGCGGAGGAAAAGCGGGGCGGCTCGCGCCACACCATCTTCGAAACTGGCTTCCTCGCCCGGCTTCACCGTGATCTCGGCAACTTCATAGATCATGGATTCACCCCGCCTTCTGTACGTGCTCTGCATCGATCGTGCGCTCTTCGCCTGTCGCGATCATTGTTCGCGTGGCATCTATGGACGCGTAGGTCCAGAAGATGCGCATAGGTTTGTCGGACGCGTTGATGAAGCGGTGCGGAACGTTCGCCGGAATCCAGGTCGTGTCATTGGTGTCCATATGATGCTGGACGCCGTCGATCTCGGCAATCGCCTGGCCTTCGATGACCATGACGCTCTCTTCGCAATTATGCTTGTGGAGACCGATGGCAGCGCCGGGGTCGAAGGCGGTGATGCCATTGATCATGCTGGTTGAGCCGCACTTGCGGGTGACGAGCGGCGTCGTCCGCGCGCCACCACCCCGGTCGTTGGTCTTGAGTTCCTTGGGACGAAGGATTGCTGCTTCAGACATTGTCGTATCCTTGTTCTTCGTAATGCGGTTACTTGGCCGGGCCGACCCACACCGTCTTGATGTTCACGAATTCCCTGATGCCGTAGACGCCGAGCTCGCGGCCGTAACCGGAACGCTTGATGCCGCCGAACGGGTAGCGCGGATCGGAAGCCACCATTCCGTTGATGAAGACGGCGCCAGCGTCGATATCGCGAGCGAGGTTGCGGGCACGCTCCAGGTCTGTCGACCAGAGCGCGGAGCCGAGACCGAACTCGGTCTGGTTGGCGAGACGGACGGCCTCATCCGCATCCTTGACGCGGATGATTGCGGCAACCGGACCAAAGGTTTCCTCGCAGAATGCCACCATGTCGGGCTTGACGTTGTCGAGAACGGTCGGCGGGTAGTAGTAGCCGGCACCTTCGATCGGCTTGCCGCCTGTCTTGAGAACCGCACCGGAGGCCAGCGTCCGCTCGACCTGGCTGTGAAGCCCTGTCATCAGATTTTCGCGAGCCATCGGGCCGATGTTGGTGTCACGTTCCATCGGGTCGCCGATCTTCAGCTTGGCGACACCTTCCAGGAATAGCTCGACAAAACGGTCGGCGATGCTTTCTTCGACGATGAAGCGCTTGGCATTCACGCACGACTGGCCGACGTTGATGTAGCGAGCCTTGACCGCTACCTTTGCCGCCTCTTCCAGGTCGGCATCGGCGAGAACGATGAAGGGGTCGGAACCGCCAAGCTCGAGAACCTGCTTCTTCAAGGCCTTGCCGGCTTGCGCGGCAACGATGGCGCCGACCTCCGTGGAACCCGTCAAGGTGACGGCAGCGATGCGATCATCAGCAATGATTCCCGCGACCTTTGAGGCATCGATAATGAGGGTGGCGAACAGTCCCTCCGGGCAGCCGGCCTCCTTCATGATGTCCTGAATTGCGAGGGCGCATTCCGGCACGTTGTTGGCGTGCTTGAGGATAGCGCCGTTACCCGCTGCGAATGCTGGCGCCGCGAACCGGAAGAACTGCCAGAAAGGGTAGTTCCAAGGCATGATCGCCAGCACCACGCCGAGCGGATCGAACTCGACAACACTCTCCGTCGCATTGGAGGGTACAGCTTCGTCCGCCAAGTAGTTGGCGGCATGTTCGGCGTAGAAGTCGCAATTGTATGCGCACTTCTCGATTTCGCCCTCGGATTCAGCGATCGGCTTGCCCATCTCTCGGGTAATCATCTCCGCATACCGCGACTTCCCGCTGCGCAGTGCCTTTGCCATGTTCTTCAAAAGGCCGACACGTTCCTCCACCGGAACCTTCCGCCAAGCCTTTTGCGCGTTGGCAGCGGCCGTGAGCGCATTGTCCACGAAGGCGTCGTCATGCAGTTCGTAGCGGGCAAGTTCCTTGCCGTTCGCCGGATTAATTGAAACGATCATCGTCTTCTCCTTTGGAATTCTTTAGCGAGCCGCGCTGTTGCCAGGCCGGGCTTTCCACCGGGCCAGGAACTGAGCGCTTTCGAGTGTGTTGGTTGAGGGCACATATTCGAAGCCGATTGCGCCGCTGAATTTATGTTTGGCGAGCACATCCAGAACGCCGTCGAAGTCAATGGTTCCGGTCCCCGGCTCATGGCGCCCGGGATAGTCTGCGATGTGGACATGGCCGATACGGTAGGCATTCTCATCGATCCAGGAAATGACATCCTGGCCGTTGCTTGCCGCATGGAATGTATCGACCAGGAGGGTGACATTGCCGGGACCGAAAGCATCCTGAATGCGCACGGCATCTTCAAGTCGTGAAACGGCGTAGCCCGGAACTGCGGCATGACCGATTGCCTCGATTAGAACCCGGGCAGAAGTCGCTGCGGTCTGCTCCACCGCATAGGCGATGTTGGACATGTAAATGTCCCAGCACACCTCCGTTGCGCTGACCTCTGGAACACCCGCCATGGGGTGGACGAGTGGCACACCCACTTCGAGAGCATAGTCCAGCGACTTGTCGAACGAGGCCCTGAAATCCGCGTCCCGTCCCGCAAGTGCCGAGATCCCCTTCTCCCCCTTGCTGGCATCGCCGGTTGCGGCGGCTAGCTGGGTGAAGACGAGGTTGTTCTCGGCCAGCAACTCCCTCATCCGCTTCGGTGGGATTGCGAAAGGCTGAGGATGCTCGATGGCCGTGAAGCCCGCAGCCGCCGCTGCAGCCACACGCTCCTCAAGCGGCAGCTCAGTGAAGAGGTAGCCGATATGCGCCGACAACCTGTTCACGGTCATGCTGCCGCTCCCAAGGGAGACGCGCGCCCGACCGGGAAGGTGATACCATAAGTGCTGCCTTCCTTTTGCAGGTCTTCGATAACGTTGCCTGTGATTGGAATGCCTTCGGCACGGCGCTGTGTCTCGCGGCGCTCTTCCGGTTCGCCCGGCATCATAATTTCATCGACGTTGGCCGCCTTTGGCAGCTTCTTAATGCGTTCATAGAACTCGTCCATGCGTGCATCGAAGTCCTCAAGCGACATGAAAAGGTCCGGCTTGATGGCGAAGAACAAGTGGCCGACATTCTGCGGTTCGCTGTGATCGAAATAGAGGCTCTTGACGTCACCGCCGAAGTTGGCGCCGGTCAGAACGCCGGACATCAGATCCATCAGGGTGGCGAGAACGGAACCCTTGACGCCACCGAATGGAAGGCAGACGCCTTCGAAGGCTTTCTCGGCGTCGGTCGTGGGATTGCCATCGACATCAAGTGCCAGGCCTTCCGGGATCGGCTCGCCCTTCATTGCCGCCAGTCTGATCTTGCCACGCGCGATGACCGTCATCGCCATGTCCATCACGTAAGGCGCGTGCTTGCCACCCGGAATGCCAGCCGCGATCGGGCTTGCACCGAGGAAGGTCGTTCTCCCGCCCCACATGGGGATGGCTGGCGACGAGTTGGTGAAGATCATCGAGATGTAGCCGGCCTTGATGGCCTGAAGTGCGTAAAGTGCGCCCATGCCGAAATGCGTGCTGCGATGAACGCCAACGAGCCCGATGCCGTTCTTCTCCGCAAGCGCTACAGCTTCATCCGTCGCGCGATGCGACGGTATGAAGCCCATGCCGTTGTCGCCGTCCACGAGGGAGACGGCGCCAGCAACTTTCTTGACGGTGATGTTGGGCTTGGGATTGACCAAGCCCTTGGACAAACGCTCCACATACATGGGGATGCGGGAAATACCGTGCGAGTCGATGCCGCGGAGGTTTGCCTTGATGAGATCGTGGCCGATGACGCCAGCGTCGGCAGCCGTCATGCCCGTTTTCTCGAATATTTTGGTTGCGAACTCAATGAGCTCGGCTGTCTCGAAATACCGGGTTTCAGTCATTTTCAAGAGTCCTCTTTGATATTTAAGAAAGTGTGACGGCGCCGGTTATAAGCGCGGCGAAGAGCATCAGAGCGGTCAAGACGAGTGTCCACTTGAGCGCGAAACGTTGGAAGTCTCCCATCTCAACCTTCGACAGTCCCAACAGAACGTAGAGAGCGGCGACGAGCGGGCTGAGCTGGTGGACCGGCTGACCGATCAGCGAGGCGCGGGCGATGACTTCCGGAGGGATGCCATATTTCGCAGCCGCTTCGGCTAGCACCGGCACGACGCCGAAATAGAACGCATCGTTGGAAAGGAAGAAGGTGAAAGGTGCGCTTATCAAGGCTGTGATAAGCGGAAGCAGGTTACCGTGCCCTTCCGGGATCATCCAAACAATACTCTGCGCGAGGGCATCCGTCATGCCCGTACCCTTGAGAATCCCTGTGAAGACGCCAGCAGCGAAAATAACCGAGACGACGGCGAGAACGCTTGGCGCGTGAGCCGAAATGCGCAGGCGTTGTTCGGGAAGCGAGGGGAAGTTGACTGTAATGGCAAGTGCAAATGCGATGATAAAGAGTACAACCAGTGGCGCAACATCGGCAACGAGGAAGACCATCAGAAGAACAGTCAGGACGATGTTGAAGGCAGCGCGCCAGCCGGTTGCGACCTTCATGCCTTCCGGGCGTTCCGCATAGTCCTCATCGCGGAACTCCGGTTGCGGACGATCGGTGGGCAGCGTCAAGGTACCCAGACGCTTCCGTTCCTTAAGACCGAAATAGCAGCAGATAGCCACAGAACCCAAAGTCGCCGCAACGATCGAAGGCAGCATCGCCAGGAAAACCTGATTTGCCTCGAGATGCAAAGATGCAAGCACGCGGGCCGTGGGGCCGCCCCAAGGCATGATGTTCATGATGCTGTTCGGCATCAGGATGGCCAGGGGCAGGATGAGCGGGTTGATCCCGAGACGACGGTGCAGCGGCATCATTGCGGAAACGCAAAGCATGTAAGTTGTAGAGCCATCTCCATCGAGCGAAATGATGGCAGAGAGGATCGTCGTGCCCACGATGACGCGTAGCGGATCGCCGTGGCAGATCTTCACCACCAACCGAACGATCGGGTCGAACAGGCCCACATCAATCATCAGACCGAAATACATGATGGCGAAGAGCAGCAGTACCGCTGTCGGCGCGATGGACTTTATGCCATCAACCATCATTGCTGGAAGCTCGTGTCCAAATCCGCCAAGAAGGCCAAAGAGGAATGGCACGAGGATCAGCGCAATCAGCGCAGACAGGGTGCGGGTCATGATTGCGGTCATGAAGATCGCAATCATTGTGTAGGCAAGTATGGTAATCACGAAGCAGCTCCATCAGAATTCTTCTCGCCGACGCTGTCGACGCTAGAAGTCCGGGTTTCGTGCGTTCTCGCATTCATTTTCCGCAGCAGATAAGGAACGATCAGGATTGCGAAAGAGATGGCGATGAGAACGGCAGAGAGAGGGGTTGAAACAAGGGTAAGTGGGTCGCCCTGACCGATAGCGAGGGCGCGGCGGAACTGGGTTTCTGCCATGGGTCCGAGGATGAGGCCGATCAGCACTGGCGCGATCGGGAAATCATAGACGCGCATGACGTAGCCGAGGCATCCAATGGTGAACATCAGGACCAAATCGAGCCAGGAGTTGGAAACACCCCAGATGCCGACCAGCGAGAAGATGAGGATGCCCGCATAGAGATAGGGCCGCGGGATCAGCAGCAGACGCACCCATAGGCCGACCAATGGTAGGTTGAGGATCAGCAGCATGATGTTGCCGACATAGAGCGAGGCGATAAGCCCCCAGACGAGATCGCCGCTGTTGATGAACAGGAGCGGACCGGGCTGCAAACCGTAGTTCTGGAACGCGGCGAGAAGAATGGCGGCGGTCGCAGATGTTGGAAGGCCCAGTGTCAAAAGCGGAACAAGAACGCCGGCGGCAGCGGCATTGTTGGCAGCCTCCGGTCCGGCGACACCCTCGATGGCACCAGTGCCGAAATCTTCCGGGTGACGCGTTAGCTTGCGCTCGATTGTGTAGGACAGGAAGGTCGGGATTTCAGCACCACCGGCAGGCAGGGCACCGATAGGGAAGCCGAGTGCGGTTCCCCGGAGCCATGGCTTCCACGACCGCTTCCAGTCTTCGCGGGTCATCCACAGACCGCCGGAGATGGGATTGAGATGAGGCGGCGCGAATGCAAAACGGCTTGCGACGTAGAGCGCTTCACCGACCGCAAAAAGCGAGACGAGAACCACCGTCATATCGACGCCGTCAAGCAAATCCGGCAGGCCGAACGCAAGGCGGGAGACACCCGTCTGCCCATCAATGCCGATAAGGCCGAGAGCAAGACCCAGGAACAGCGCAATGAAGCCCCGCAGCCTGGACGTGCCCATGACGACCGACACCGACATGAATGCCAGTACCATCAGCGCGAAGTAGTCCTGCGGCTTGAAAATGAAGGCAAGCTCGGCGATTGGCGGCGCGAGGAAGGTGACGCCAACCGTCGCGATGGTTCCTGCAACGAAGGATCCGATGGCGGCGGTTGCAAGGGCTGCGGCCCCTCGACCGTTACGGGCCATCTTGTTACCCTCGAGCGCGGTCATCATCGAACCGCTCTCGCCCGGTGTATTCAAAAGGATGGACGTCGTCGAGCCGCCATACATTGCGCCGTAGAAGATACCGGCGAACATGATGAAGGCACCGGTCGGATCGACGTTTACTGTGACGGGTAGCAGGAGCGCGATGGTAAGCGCCGGGCCGATACCCGGGAGAACCCCGATTGCTGTTCCAAGAAATGTGCCGACGAAGGCCCACATCAAATTGTGCGGCTCAAGTGCGGTCGAGAAACCTTGTGCGAGTGAGTAGAAGGAATCCATGATCAGACCCCCGCCACAGGCAGCAGGCCACCAAGCGGAACGCCCAGCAGCCGGAAACCGTACCAGCAGATGAGGGCAAAGGTTGCCCCGATGACCGTGTTGAACACGTAGCGACGCGATTGGAAGGCACGCGTGGTCAAGACGAAACTCGCCGTCGCAGTGATGACGAAGCCAAGCGTCGTCATCGTCAGGATCGGAATTCCTGCGCCAGCTGCGGCGAAGGCGAGTGAGCTACGAGATGGAGGAAGGTCACTTGCGACATCTTCCGCCTCCTGCGCCTCAAAAGGCACGCCACGATAAATCTGGAACGCTAAAATTGCGCCGAAGACGACCAGACCGGCACCGATAAGGGTGACGGTAAAGCCAGGCCCAAGCTCTGCATATTGGGCAAATTGCGGTAGTAGAGAAGCCTGGTAGAGCCAGACCAGGCCGAAGGCGATGACGCCTGCGGCAATCCAATACGGACGTTCGACCATGTTCATCGCCTCCGGCTCTAGATCACTTCGTCAGGCCAACGTCTTTGAGCGTCGCGGTCTGGTTTGTTACTTCCTGGTCGAGAAACTTCACGAAATCATCGCCGGAAAGATAAGCGTCTTCCCAATTCTGCTTTTTGAGCGTTGCCTTCCAGGTTTCTGTGCCATGCATCTTCTGGAAACGGTCGAGCCATGTCTTCTTTGCTTCCTCGCTCATGCCGGGTGCGCCGACAATGCCGCGCCAGTTGCCGATGACGACGGGATACCCTGCTTCGGTCAGGCTCGGCGCATCGATGCCTTCGACGCGCTCCTTGGAAGTGACGGCTATGATGCGGATGCGACCAGCCTGTGCCAGGGAGCGGAATTCTGAAAGGCCTGAGATCGCAGCCGTGGTGCTGCCCCCGGCGAGTGCGGTCACCACTTCGGCGCCGCCGGCATAAGGGATGTAGTTCAGTTTGGAAGCTTCGAGGCCGTTGGATTTCGCCAGAAGTGCCATGGCGATGTGGTCTACACCGCCTGCGGAACCGCCGCCGATGGCAACGCCGCCGATGTTTTCCTTCATCTTTGCGACGAGATCATTGATCGTCTTGATGTCGGAATTTGTCGGTACGGCAATTGCGCCTGTATCGTTGGTCAGGCGAACGAGCGGTGTAACATCTTTTAGCGAAACCGGGGAATTATTGAGAATGATGCCTCCGATCAGGATCGCACCCATGGACATGACCGCATTGTCGTTGCCCTTCGACGTGTTGACGAACTCCGCAAGACCGATCGTTCCGCCAGCACCGCCGCGGTTGGTGAACTGAGCACCGTCGGTGAAAATCTTTTCCTTGCGCATGGCTTCAAAAGGCAGACGGGCCATTGCATCGTAACCACCGCCCGTGCTTCCCGGCGCAAGCACGACGGCTGGATCGGCCATTGCAGGTGCAGTCATGACGACGAACGCAATTACAGCGCCGAATACGCTATTCAGTTTCATGGAATCCTCCCAAGAGTAAGCCAGGGCGCGAGACCTCCAACGCCCCTAACAACAACGTCGCCTCCTTGCGGTCATTGTTGTAAATAATGACTTAAGACAATTTCGAGCGGTTTGCAAGTATCTGGTGCGAACATCCTGAGTTATTGTAATGAAAGACAGGCAACAGGAATGAACATGGCCAATCAGCTGCACAGGGCGCTCGCCGCCAAAATACTTCGATATGTCAGGACGAGCGGGCTCCAGGCCGGTCACCACCTTACCGAAGCGTCGCTGTCTGACGTGTTAGGCACATCGCGCGGCCCTATCCGTGCAGCGCTGGCCTTGTTGATTGAAGATGGCTACGTTCAGCAAATGCCAAACCGCGGCTTTTTCCTCGGTAATGTCATCGCCGAGCCGACTTTACCGGCGGCCGAGCAGGACGCATCCAGCGACGATGAAGCGCTTTACCTGTCGATCGCTGATGACCGTCTTATGGGTAATATTGCGCGTACGGTGTCGGAGCCAGATCTAATGCGCCGCTACGACATCTCGCGCCCTCGCCTGAGGCGTATTCTGACGCGGATTGCTACAGAAGGCTGGATAGAGCGCCGCGAGGGCCGCGGCTGGTCCTTCGTGCAATTGATCGACTCCGTCGAAGCCTACCGCGAGTCCTATGAATTGCGGCAAATGCTGGAGCCAGCCGGTCTCATCAACGACTCGTTCAAGCTGGATGAAACCATCCTCAGTAGATTACGCCAGCAACAGGTGATGGTACGCGACGGAGGCTGGAAATCTCTCAGTCAAATTGAGCTTTTCGAGACCAATGCGCAGTTTCACGAAGGCCTCGCGCAGATGTCCGGAAACCGCTTCCTGCTCGGGACGATAGAGCGACAAAACCAGCTACGAAGGCTGGTTGAGTATCGGCAAACGCTGAATCGCGAGCAGGTGCGTGGCCAGAATAACGAACATCTTGATATTCTGGACACGCTCGAAAAAGGGCTTCGCTTTGAAGCCTCGCAAATCCTCGCTCACCACCTCGGCAACGCCAAGAACAGGAAAGCGCGTAGCGCGATTTTCGAGTCCGCGATTGAGTAGAGGCACCGCCTCAGTGGCGCATCCTCAGCCGGAAATCGGCCCTCTCCCATGCCCGACCTGTGAATTCTCATTTGAACGCCGGCGCCCAAATAACCTTTGGATTGTCTTATCTATATATAAATGATAATCCTTAGGTTGAGAGTCTTTGCGATCATCGGGGAGGATGTACGTGAAATCGACGTTATTGAACGCTACCAGTTTTGTGATGCTGGTGTCGCAGTTCGCCATTTGTGCGGCCGCAGATGAGCCGATCGCACAGACCGCAGAGGGGACGTTTGTCGGATTAGTAACAGAGCGAGGAGAGGAATTCCTGGGGGTGCCATACGCCAAAGCGCCTGTCGGCGATCTGCGCTGGAAGGCGCCGGAGAAGATGGCAACGTGGCAAGGCGCTCGCGATGCCAAGACCCTGCCGCCTGCCTGTCCCCAAAAGTTCAACGCCGACCAGCGCGTCTCGTTATCACAGAGCGAGGATTGCCTGTTCCTCAACATCTATCGTCCGAAGGATAGTGCAGGGAAAAACCTTCCCGTTGCTGTCTGGCTTCACGGTGGTGGCAATACCAATGGCTCAGGCAGCAATCACGACGGCGGCGCGATGGCCGAGCGGAATGGCATAGTCGTCTTGACCTTAAACCATCGCCTTGGGGCGCTGGGCTTCCTCAACCACCCTGCACTTCAGAAGGAAGCGAAGGATGGGCTGGCGGGCAACTACGGCATAGCCGACATCAAAGCGGCGCTTATCTGGGTGACGGACAAGATCTCCGGATTTGGCGGGGATCCCAAGAAGGTCACCGTCTTTGGTGAATCCTCCGGCGCGACCAACATCTGCGCCATGGCGGTAACGTCTGCTGGGGTGCAGGGCCTCTACCGCGGCCAAATCATCGAGAGCGACGACTGCTTCCATGACATGGAGACGGCCGAGAGCTCTGAAGTTAAAGCCGTAAAATGGTCGGAGCAGATGGGCTGTAAAGCGTCAGAAGACGCGGCATCATGCCTGCGCAAAAAGTCGGTGGACGAGATTATCGCCGCCGGAGGACGCTGGTTTCCTCAGGTCGACGCCAAAGGTCTTCTGACCGAATACGGTGTGGATGGCATTGCGTCTGGCAACTTTTTGAAGATCCCGACGATCATTGGCTCCAATCGAGAGGAAGGCCGCAACGCTGGGCCGAGCTATTTCAAGTTCACGCAGTCCGACTACCTGAAATGGGTCGAGCAAATTGGCGCCCCGGACCGCGCCGAGCGCATTCTTGAAAAATATCCGGCGAATTTACATACCGACAAAAAGCACCCGATCGCCGAAGTCGTGACCGATGTTATCACGGACAGCGGTATGCGCGGCCTTGGCGGCTGCACGGTGCGCGATGCGGCAATCAAGCTCTCCCGGATCGCGCCGACCTATTATTACCAGTTCGATGACCCGGGGGCTCCGGTTACCAATGAGGTCGAAGGTTGGAAATTCGGCGCTGCTCATGGCGCCGAAGTCCCATACCTTTTCCCGCGCCATGACGGCATCGACGAAGCGTCGAGGAAGTTCGATGCCGGGCAGCGCCAACTCTCCGACGATATGATCCGCTACTGGGGTGCCTTCGTGCGCAGCGGGGCGCCGCGGGTCGATGGTCTCCCCGATTGGCCGCAGTTCGGCAAGGAGCAAAAGGCAATGATGCTCCGGCCCGCAGGCAAGAGCGGAATCGTGACCAGCGAAGAGATCTCCAAGGACCATCAATGCGACTTCTGGACGTCCATGCCCTGGATCACCGACCGGGGCTAGGCGTCGAGCAACAGCCGTCCGTCGGGAAGACGAAACATGGGAGGAGAGAATGAAAGTGATCAACAGAAGAGCCTTTGTTAAGGGCATCGGAATGTCGGCTGCAGCAGTAGCCGTTTTGCCTATAGCTGTTGCGGCCAAGGAGTCGACATTGAAACCATTTCGGCCCCGCTTTGCCTATGTTGGCTCGCGGACAACAAAGGAACGGAAGGCCCGCGGCAAGGGCATAGAAGTGTATCGTATCGGTCAAAATGAAAGTGAGTGGGAGCACATCCAACTTCTCGATGGACTGACGAACCCGTCCTTCCTTATCACCGACGCCGAGCGCCGCTTCCTCTACACGGTCCATGGTGACGAGTCCGAGATTACATCCTTCGCAATCGATGCCGACATCGGGAAGCTTCGAAAGATCGCGACGGCATCGACCCGAGGCAAGAACCCGGTTCATCTGGTCATACATCCGAGCTCCCAGACGATGCTCGTTGCAAACTATGCGACGGGCTCCATCGTGACGATACCGATTTCGACCGACGGCACTCTCAGCCAGGCAGGAGACCCTATTTTTCTGCCTGGAGAATCGGGTCCGCATCGAACCGAGCAGACGATGTCCCATCCCCACCAGATCGTCGCGGATCGTTCGGGCCGCTTTTTTCTGGTGCCCGACAAGGGTCTCGACCGCATCTTCACCATCGCCGTCGATGAGCGCGGAAAGCTTGAGATCGTGACATCGATCGCTACCCGGCGGGGCGCCGGCCCAAGACACGCGGTATTCAACCCACAAGGCGATATCGTACATGTCGTAAACGAACTGGATTCGTCGATCACCACCTATGGATTCGACAGCACCAGCGGTGCCCTCACTCCGATCGAAATTGTTCCGAGCGTGCCTACCAGCTTCCTGGGCGATAATCGCGCCGCTGCCATCGGTGCTTCAACCGACGGCAGCCAGCTGTTTGCAACCAATCGCGGTCAAAACACAGTGGTACAGTTCAACATCGATGCCGCCTCCGGCAAGATCTCCGACCCGAGATGGCACCAGACCCTTGGCAAAGGACCCAGGTTCGCGAGTCTCTCTCCGACAGGGAAAACGTTGTTTGTGGCAAACGAACTGACCGATACCGTGGTCGCATATGACTTGAGGGCAGAAGGAATGATGACGAACCCTACTGAAACAGCTGCGACCGGTAGCCCGGTCTCCATTGCATTCGCCTGATCGTCTGAGAGCAGTCATGAAAATCCTTTTTCTCAGCGGAGACGGTATCGGCCCGGAGATAGCGGCGGCAACGAAGTCGGTGCTTAAAGCCGCCGACCGCCGGTTCGACCTCGGGCTTGAGTTCTCAGATATGGAAATCGGCCTCGCGGCACTAAAGTCTCGCGGCACGACGCTGCCGCCAGAGGTGCTCTCGGCGATCCCCGACCACGACGGCGTGGTGCTTGGGCCAGTGTCTCATTACGAATATCCCAGCAAGCAGGAAGGCGGCGTCAATCCATCCGGCGCTTTGCGCGTCGGCCTCGAACTCTTCGCGAATATTAGGCCCTGCCGGTCCCGTCCGGAACTGACCATTCTTCGCAAGCCGATGGATCTGGTCATCGTCCGGGAGAACACCGAAGGCTTTTACTCCGACCGCAACATGCATGCCGGTGACGGAGAGTTCATGCCCGATCCCGACATGGCGCTTTCAATACGGAAGGTCACGGCTCGCGCTTCTGCCCGCATAGCCAGGGTCGCATTCGATATCGCCAGTTTTCGGCGTAACAAGGTTACAGTCGTTCACAAGGCAAACGTAGTCAAGCTGTCCGATGGCCTGTTCCTCCGTGAAGTCCGCAGGGTCGCAAGAGACTACCCCGACGTTGAACTGGAGGAACTGATCGTCGATGCGGCAGCGGCCATGCTGATCCGCAAGCCAGATCAGTTCGACGTCATCGTCACCACCAACATGTTCGGAGACATACTGTCTGACGAAGCGTCCGAGCTCTGCGGCAGCCTCGGATTGGGCGGGGCGATCAACATGGGCGAAGGTGTCTGCGTCGCGCAAGCACAGCACGGTTCAGCGCCGGACGTCGCTGGAAAGGGCGTCGCGAACCCTACGTCGCTTATCCTGTCCGCAGCAATGCTCCTGGCGTGGCGAGGTCGCCACGGTGGAAACAGCAAGCTCGAACAAGCAGCTTCTGGGATCGAAGCCGCCGTCGATAAGGCCTTGCTCGATCCCGACCTGCGGACACCAGACGTAGGTGGCCGAGGCTCTACCACCGAATTCACCAACCTCGTTTGTCAGATGCTGTCGTGACTCCGGCGTTACCTCCGGTGGCAACAGTTCTTCAGTATGGAATGGAACGGGCCAACCCCACAGTAGTCGAGCATTCTCGCTTTCGATCTCACACCGAGGGACGGATATCCGTTATTGGTATCTGGATTTTGCTTCTCGGGCGCGCTCATTAAGACGGCATAGGCAAATCGCTGGGGGCGGCTGATCTGCCGAGGCGGAACGACTCTGAGGTTTCAGTTATGACCCCGTCGGGGGAACGTGATGCGACATGAACATCTTCACGGGCGAAGGCGATTGCTGCGGTGCGCGTGCTTACCCGAGTCGGCGCGTTTGGCGCGAGCCTTTCGGCCAAGGAGTTAAGCCGGAACCGCAGCAGCTTTATCAATATTTGGATAATGTTCGTACAACCACAGCATGAAGTCTCCCGAGCACCAATGCTCATTTAATTGTCATAATTTACATTATTTAACAATCTTCGGGCGCCGGCAGTGTTCTTCGAGGCAACGCATTTGGCGGGGCGGCTGGTTTGCTTCAGGCCGGTGGGTAAGCTCTCTCGGCCTCGATTAGACCTGAATAGTTTTCGAGGCACAGAAGCATCGCATTTCAAGCGGTTTGCTACGAAAATTTATTTCAAGGACGACGAAAAAATATCATTGTAATATATCTTTATATAGAACATTTTAGCTGTCGTCTATTCAGTGTTGGAGGAACATTTTGGACAAATATCTCGCAGTTATATTCGCCGTGGCCTTCGCGGCATCGTCGTCCAATGCACTCGCTCGGGTTACAGGTGATCCGCTTCAAATTGAAGGAGGTAAGGTCGAGGGCCAATGGGCTCAAAACACAGAGGTAAAGGCCTACCTGGGAATCCCCTATGCCGCGCCCCCAGTCGGCGAGTTGCGGTGGGCGGAACCAGGCCCAGTTGTTCCCTGGAGCGGAGTGCGGAAGGCCGACAAGCAGCCGGCGATGTGCATGCAGACGCTCCGAACGCCGGGGACCATTAGTATAGAGGTATACGGCAATCAGAACCTCCCGATGAGCGAAGATTGCCTCCACCTTAATGTCTGGGCGCCCGCAGATGCATCTTCGTCGTCAAAACTTCCGGTCTTCGTCTGGATACACGGCGGCGCGTTCACTTCTGGCTCAGCGGCGAAACCTGAGTTCAACGGCGAGCGCTTGGCGAAACGGGGTATAATCGTCGTATCGATAAATTATCGCCTGAACATATTCGGTTATTTTGCCCATCCCGACCTGACTGCGCAGTCACCGAACCACAGTTCCGGCAACTATGGTGCTCTTGATCAGGTTGCCGCATTGAAGTGGGTCGAGAAGAATATCTCTTCGTTTGGAGGGGATCCCAGCAAAGTGACAATCGGCGGTCAGTCCGCGGGCAGTACCAGCGTGAACAACCTCATGGCATCTCCCCTGGCACGAGGACTGATCGACGGGGCCCTGGCGCAGAGCGGAGGTGTGGCTGCCACTCAGACGAAAACTCTCAAGGCTGCCGAGGATGAAGGGCGCAAGTTCACGGACATGCTCGGCGATCAGTCGATCAAAGACCTCAGGGCAATGCCCGCCGAAGTCGTACTTTCACTATGGTCGGATACGAAAACCCGCTTTGCGGGTCCGGTGGTCGACGGATATTTCCTCAATAAGTCGGTCGGCGATGTATGGGCGGCGGGCGAACAGGCCCAGGTGCCGTACCTTGTCGGGTGGAGCAGGGATGAGTTCTACGAGAACATCTATAACCGGACCGAGGACGAGTTTGTCAAACAGGCGGCCAGAGAGGTGGGTCAGGAACGCGTGGCGGAGATGCGGACGCTCTATGGTGTAAAGGACAACGCGACAGCGACAGCAGCGCGCGTGGGATTCTCGCGCGATGCCAATTTTGGTCTCAACACCTGGAACGCGGCGTCAAACCAGGCAAAGGGAAAGTCGCCAACCTACCTTTATTACTGGACTCGGCTAAGCCCATTCTGGGAAGGACAGTCGTTCCAGGAAAACTCTCCCGCTTCGCTTCTGGGCGCGTATCACGGCTCGCAGGTGCCTTACGTGTTCGGCACGCTCGATGTGCTTGATCGCGAATTCACAGCACGCGATAGGTAGCTGTCGAGCCTCTGGCAGGCTTACATCGCCAACTTCGTGGAAACAGGAAATCCAAATGGGACAGGTCTGCCTGAGTGGCCAACCTTCGATAATACTGCCGAGAAGGTTCTGGAAATCGGTGACAAGACCACCGTCGTAGACTTGCCAAACAAACCCCAAATGAATTTCTTCCGGAAGATGGTGAAGAATTGATAGAAGGGCCCCGTCAAAATGCTGGGCGGGGCCAGTTTAAAGTTTGGAACCCCAAGTCGCTCCTGGTGGTTTTGACCACGTAGCGCCGCAATTGTTGACGATGTCCAGCCAGAAGGAAAATATCACGCAAGGGATAGATCGAGTGATCGTCTAGTTGATGTTATGTCTTTCCGACATCGCCGATGACAGATGTGTATGTCGCCGGAGGCCAAGCACTTCATCCGATCGTCTCAATCAACCGGCCCTTGTTTACTTTTTTCCTTCTGCTTTATCCTTCCATACTAACCGACGGACCAGTGCAGACCGTCGGCGAGAATAAGCGGGTGCCACCATTGGGTAAGACGACGGTAGCCCCCACTTTGAACGATATTCCTGAGGAGCCAGCCCGTACTTGACCCGCAGATGCCTTTTCAAGGACTTGAATTTCAGCCCGTCTTCCAAGCAGATAATCCATTCATCGGTAACCGACTCATGGCGTGGAACAGCTGGCGAGCGAGTGGATGCGATGACGTCTGTGGGGCTGACTGAAGCTGCCTTCCTAAGGCTGCTCGACACGATAGTTATCAGTCCGGGTAGCGCCGCTGCCGGTATGTGGTTCTTCTTCACCCACGCGCTTACAATCTTCGCGGTCGCTTCAACTGAGGGAAGACACGTCGTCAACCCTGATGGTTGAAGCGCGGTTTCTATCTGCTTTGTCAGGTTTTTAGTCACGGCTGGCTTCTTCACCACTTGATATTCACCCTTATTTTGCTTTTTAGGATTAACTGTAAGCACGATTGATCAGGCTGGCCTTTGCAGAAGCTTCTGCGTGAAGCGAGCACGTGTTGTTCCCGCACTTATACGATGCGCCGAGACAGAGACTGCCGGAGAAGCGGGCTATGACGCCATGAACGGTCGGTGTCAAAAACGGCGACGTTCCCTGTCATCCATGAACGGGATAGCGGAGGCTGGAGGAAGCAAGTTCAGTTGAACTCGTGGCTCAGCCGGCGGCGGGAGACGTTGGCCTTCCTGATCAAGACGGGATAGACACAGGCATCAATGTTACCACCAAATTTTTGGGGCAACGAAGAAGTTGGAGACCAATTCCCTCTGCGTCCAGTTGGGCGAAGCTGCCATTATTCATTCTTCGCGGGTTCCCTCATAGTAGCAATTGTCGCGCTCTGTAGTGCTGCCCAGATCAGGGCAAGGCAAGGGCGGCTGCCTTCATCAAGGTGCGCGCGAAACGCTTCAGCAGTCGATTACCATTATCGACATAAAGTTACACAGTGTCACGTCTAACGGTGAGAAGACTGCATTGGCGCGATTTGCCACCGCGAAGCGATCGCCTGGAGCCTCTATTATAGCGTCGAAGGTGTCCTCAACGACGATAACTGCGTGAGCACTTCCAGCAATAGTAAGAAAACCGGCATCAACTTCGCAAAATCAAAACGAATGCAAAACGATCGACCCGATATTCAACGTGCTGATGTGAATCAAAGCGGGAGAGTGTCTTCAGATTGAGCGGTCTTGGAGGTTTTCTTCATACCCACTTCCCATCGAAATAGGCCGTTACCAACGCCGTGTAGCTAGCCCACCATTGCCGTATCGCATCTCCGTGCCTAAAACCCATCGCGCTGACGTCGCGAAGTTCGTCGCGGCTAAATGGTGCGTGCATCCGATCGTCAAAGGAAAAGCTCAGACCGTCCAGCCCTGCGATCAAACCCGCTTGGTAGCTCGACATAATGGTACGAACATCGTCCGTGCTGAAGCCGAACGACGGATCGCTAACAATTCGTTGAATTTTCTGATCACAGATATGAGCATGTGCCCAGGCATGCTCCGGCCGGTCATCGAGAGGCCGGAATCTGGCCAGCCGGGCAAGTAGAGCGCTA